>Ga0315914_1009616_pt1 | contig 12351 bp, 7 predicted proteins | sample MpolenodulesMG_FD_203920 | JGI IMG/M metagenome (GOLD analysis project Ga0315914, IMG submission 203920) | Medicago polymorpha root nodule microbial communities from Los Angeles, California, United States - elongated nodules | ecosystem: Host-associated > Plants > Roots > Nodule | place: USA... | reverse complement strand
TCTAGGATGTTGTTTTGTGCTTGATCATGCTCCTCTGTCAATTGAAACTTGTCAGTTGGTAGTGCAGTAGGATTAAGTTCAAAAGAATGTATTGGAATGCATTATTGTGCGTCGCTACTCATCCTACATGAAGGGATTCGATGTGGTAACCTATAAAGTTGATTCGGTAGAATACATGTGTTGTTCTCTTCATTCTTTTGAATTTTCAAAAGATGCTGGAAATCCCTACCCAAAGTATAAGACACTTCAATGCCGACATTTTCGGCAAACTTTCAAGAATATAATTTAAACCCAACATCATGATGATACCACATATTTAGGGAGAATGTAATATAGCGTAGATGAAATTAAAACTAAATAAAATTGTGTATTTTTTGAATTGATTTCGTGTACTTGTACAGCTTTATTCGAATTTATTCAATACTCAACTTTATTCGAATTTATTCAAAACGCAACTTTATTCAAATTTATTCAATATGCAACTTCATTCAAATTTATTCTATACGCAACTTTATTCAAATTTATTCAATACCAAAATGCGCAGCATATCAAAAAAAAAAGAATCCAACAAATCAAGACATTACAAACCATTTTATTTAATCATCTCACTCGTCACTGAAGTCAATTGGGTTGTCTTCAATAGTTCTGGGGGCACCTGCTTTTGGTTGCGGACCAAAATAACAGGTTCTTTTGCTCTGTCTCATCTTGTTGAAATTGTACACGGGCACATTCACCTTGCTTTTTTGTCCGGTTCCTTCACATTCGATACTGTGTCATGTCCCAGTGGTTTTTGCTTTCTTCTTCTAACCTTTTTTTTTTAATTAAGCAGCATATCTACACAATGCAAACATCATATCAAAACCTACTCTAATCCTAAATATTTTACCACAAATTCCTAACAATTTCAAACTATTCCTAACAATTCCTAACAATTTCTACCACAATTCAATCAATTCTATTCTAATCAACATCTAACAATTCAATCAAATCATAAACATCTAACATCATAAAATTAAAAATCAACAAAACCTAAATATGTGACAATTTATCCAAAAAGTCTAACAATTCAATTAAAAAAAAAGGCAATGAAATAGGATAATAAGCACTTACTTGATTCTGTGATTATAATTGGCGTTGATGGCGGTGGGAGAAAATCACAACTTTCTTGATCAAAACCGCCAATGGAGTTTTAGAAATTCCGAGGAAGCTGTTCTGTTTTTATAACAGAACCCAGCATGAGTTAACTCATGCCGACTTAAGTCAGGTAGCGAGCGTGACTTAAGTCACGATGGGGTATACACCTGCGTGAGTTAACTCACGCGGGGGTATTTTGGATAGTTTGGTTGGGAGTGAACGTTTTATGTTGGGAGAAGAGCAATTTTTAATTAATTATCATTCAAGCATTACAAAAAGCATTGAAAAAATAACGTTAATCACTGGCTTAAAACAAATTAACCACTAGATTTTTAGTAAAAATTTTGTTCTGCTTTTGAGTTTACAATCAATTATATAGCAACTAATGAAGCTTCAAACCACTAGTTGTAAGATAGTGAGTGATGCATGATGAATTGTGTCGTTTACAATACGTTTTTTTGAGTCAAACCCTGCGTGGTATAAAAATTTGATGCCTTTGAGATTAAACTTGCAACATGAACTACAAGTCTACAAATCTCCATTTAACCAAGCTACGCTAAAAAATGTTTAAAGAATTTAATTTGCGAAAATATATTTAAAGCGAAAAAGATTTGGGGGGCTAATTTGAGGCCTAAAAAATGTGGGGACCTAAAACCCTTGATTTAGTGGCCGCCCTCTTGGACTAGTCTTGAACATCGACAATTGACATTACCTTTTTAGATATATTTTGTGCATCATGGAAAATTGGAATGAAATGACAGAAATAATAAAAGTAAAACAAATCACGTATGAATCAACATTTTCCGGTAAGATTTTTAAACAGACAATTTAGTAACAAGGAAACTCTATACATAGAGGAGAAGTTTAGGGTTTCCTTGCTTGCTCCTAAATCATTGTTTCCTTGCTTTTAAATCTTCACTTAGGTTGGCTCCACCTTGCTCCCCAAGCTAGGAGTATATATATATATATAAGTCTCGGATGATGGATTCTTTAGTTCGGCCATTGAGTTTAAGTGACAAAGGGGATATGGATCGAGACCTTAATCAAGCTTAAAGGGTGAAATGCGTAAGAGTCGGTAGGTTTAACCTTGGTCGACCCATATGTGCAATAAGCCAAGTCCATAGTCCATTCCACAGTTCCCAAAATATGAAGTCTGAAAGGATGAAATGCTTAAGAATCAATAGTTTTAGCATGGTTCAATCCCATATGTGAGATGGGTCAAGTTCATAGCCTAGTCCACAACCCCAAGCATGAAACATGAATGTGAGTAGTACTTTAAGGACCAATTTGAGGTAATCAGACCATAATTTATAACGAATCTACCAACCCCAAGCACTAGGCATGTAAGGGCGCGATATGCTTCAAAATGTCTTAGCCACCAAGCTGCGTTATTTATTTTTAACTAGTGTGGCTAAATTTCATTGACACAAGCAGCATAAGGATCAAGTTTCATAACTTTCAAATGTAATGATTTCCCTTACTAAAGTTAAATGCATTGCAGATGATTCATTCCTTATGTTGGGAAGAGATTGATAGTGCAAACTCCTCCCCTTTTGGGATGCCCTTGGGAAGAGTCTTATTAGCACTTGATCCCCTCATGGGGAGAGTCTTTTTGATTTATTGTGTTTGATCCCTTGGGAGAGTCTTATTAGCGCTCGATTCCTTGGGAGAGTCTTTCCGATTTCTGGTGTTCGATCCTTTGGGAGAGTCTTATCGGTGTTTGATCCCCTGGCGGAGGCTTTCTTATTTGTCTCTTTATTTGGGTGAGCTTTAACACCAACTACTCCTAGTCAGGAGAGTTGGATGCCGTGATGAGCTTTTAATCATCTTGTTCTTTGATTTCGCTCTTTAGAGATTCTCGTTGGCTTCATGAGGTAATTTGACATCGGTTGTCTTTTTGTTGGTGACTTGTTAGCTTTTTGGCTCCTCAAGTAGCAGCTCGGTCTTTTTGGATTGTTTATTTTTTTTTTTAAAGTTAAACTAGTCCATCAAAATTGATATTAAGAAAAATCAAATGTGAGATCTTGAAAGAAGATTTTTCACACTTTATTCGTTGTTCATGCACCATAATCAACTCGAGAGCCAATTTTATCAGTTAAATGAAGCGCCATGTGCTGGACAATATCAGATAAGAAGATATTTTGTCCTTTTAATAAGACAAAATGTTGTCGAGAACCAACTTTAGTGGTGCCCTGAAGACGTAAAATATTGGACATGTTAATAAATTCATCATGCCCTGAAGACTGAGTCTATTGCATATTTAAAACAAGATGGAGCTGTTTATAAATTCAAGTTCCACTGCTAATTTGGTGCAACGGAGCGTTTGTCAAGATCATGAGCCGGAAGTTTAAAGGGTAGCAAGCTTGTGAGGACATTCAAACAAACATAGTACAAGCATATATGAAGAATTTTTTTTACGTTTACAAAGCATATAGATAACAAGTTAGGATAATAATCAATCGTCCATTTTATTATTAGAATTAATATAACAAGTTAAAGTCATAACTAAAAAAGTTGTAAAGTTGTTCCCAAGTCCTAACTTAGATGACAAAAATGTCAAAATTGTTAGTTGGATGTTGTGATTGAGTTCGAACTCCAGCTCCTTCAATTGTGTGTGAGTTTCTAATGACTCTTATTATTTCGTCTATCAACCAAAAAAAAATTGTAAAGATTGACAGGCTATATGTCATGTGATTCGAGTGGGTGGTCTATATGTGTTAATTTGACTCGTTCGTTTGGTTTACAGCAACGGTGGTTTTATTTCACCAACAAACCAAGAAATAGAAATTAATTACATTAATCATACTCCAAACAAACTAAGAAATCGAATTCAATGATTGACCATTGAATGAAAAACAAACGTGCAGTTGAGAGGATCGTCAGAACTTTTTGGAGGCTCTCGTTGCTTGCCAAATTTCGTCGGAGAAGATGATGGATGTGTGGCAGGGAAAGGTTTGCCTTTGTCCAAATATGACGTCAGTGTTCATGTCAAGAAGTGGGAGTTAGACCTAGTAGGTGATGCACCAAACCCTAGGCCCTGCGTATGTAGAATTTGGAGGGCAAAGTGATTGAGTTTAGGGTTAGTTATCGACCTCTATATATAAGAGAAATTTAAAGTTTCATTGCGCTTGTTGCTAAAGCATAGTTTGCTCCTAAATATTTGCTTAGGGGCCGGCTAAACCTTGCTCCCCAAGCCATTGGGTTTAGGCAAGAATGGAGATATGGGTTGAGACCTTATTCCAGTCCAATTAGTATGCCGCATATTATAGATGTTAGGTTTGAAGTGTCAACATAGTTATGTCATTACTACCATATAGACTACTGCGCTATTTTTCCTTTAAAAAAAATATTGTGTATAATTAGGGTCATCAAAGTATATATGATGTCATTGGAGAGAAGAAGACTTTTTCCTTCCTCGTAAATAACTATCTTAAAATTTAACATAAAACACCTAACCAAAATTTAAACCTTAATTAATTCGCTATGTTATAAAAGTATAGCTCCTTTTATTAGACTCGGATTTTTGTTAGTTCGGTCTTAAACACGGTTAGAACTCCCTCTGTTTATTTACAGGGAAATGTTAACAACCTTGTTAAGAAACTCAAAGTAGAAACTTTGAAAATGGTAAATTCAACATTGAAAGATTAAAAAACAACTTTTTTTTACATAAAATTTAACAATTGTTTTCATTTTTGAACTTCTAACAAGTGTCCTAAGGCACTTATTACCACGACCCTTATTTATAATTGTCTTTTTTTGAGAGAAAAATTGTATCTATTTATATATCATTTTTCAAATTTCAAAATTATATTAACTACTCTTTTTTTTTTTTGTCAATCATACTCTTACCTTATCAATTATGTATTTTTACATTAATGAAGAGACACTGAATGAATAGGCCAGTGAAAGATAAATATAAATTTAAAATTTGATTATCAATCCAATTTATTTACTGATTTGTACAAAGAATATGTATATAGACACAAAAATGTAGAAATGTGATCAAGTTGTGTAAATTTCTGACTTTTCTTGATGTAAGAATTCTAATCCAATCATTATAATTTATGATTATTGACTCCAAAAAAGAACCAACGTTTCTGCATGTTAATCCACAAAATTGTGTGCTTCAAGTTTCTTTGTTATATTGCCAGACATGATCTCACTTGTTAAATTCATGATCACTCATGAAAGTTGCAAGTATATGTGTCCACATGCCAAAAGCTATATCATGCTTATGCCTTCTATCATTATTTGCCGTTATTGCATTAAATAGATGTTTTTTCCCCTTAACGAAATAAAGCTTATAAAGTGTGACAACAGTAAGATAAGTTTGGTCAAATCATTAATAAAATGATGAACAAGACCCCACCCTAAAAGAAAGTAGAATGATCTTTGTTTCATGAAGGGTATGTTATGTTCTGTAAGGATGGATCAAGGGCCAGACCAGTTACCTTTTTTTTTTGTTTTCGGGAAAGACTATTTACTTATATACTCAAATTTCAATTTTCTACTTTTGTATGTGTATATTTTCTAAAAGAAATAGAGAAATGCTAACTAGTGTTTTCATAACACTCTTTAAAATATTTATATGAAGATTTTTTTTATTTTTTTTTAGGGAATATGAAGATTTTTTATGAAAATACATTTATAGAATGTCTTGAAGATTGTAGTATTATCTTTTTAAAAAAATAATTTTTTAATTTGAAATATTTAGCAAGACCACTTATATAAATACTATATAGTTATATAGGCAGAAATATTATTTCCTATGAGCTAAGTTGTTACCTGAACTCTAATAAAGATGAATAGTTTAGGAGAACCGAGTTTAAATTATAGCTAAAACAATTTTCAATTAGATTTTATGTTCGACGCTTAAACCTCGTATTACTAGCACTCTTTTGTCTAAAAATTGAAAGATTAATGTGAAGAAAACTTTTATAATTTTTAACGTTGTTGAATTCTCAAGGCTGGATTTAAATTCAGACTATTCTGTACTTTTTTTTGTCGAGTAATTTAGTGGCTGAAGCTCACACATTTTAAATGTAGAGAAGTGGGGTGTCTGGGGTTCGAACTCCGACTCCTACATATATTATGTATTGTCTCTACCAATTGAGATAAGCTCACATTGATATTTTGTACTTCTTTCTATTACTAAATTTGTAGCAGTTGAACATTTGGATACAACATGTGGGATACCCATTTAAAGTAGAAGACAACCTTTTCTTTCCTCCTAATTAAAATTGTAGAATGGCAAAATGTATGATGCAAATCAAACACAATTTAGAGCATATGGGACAGAGGTATTGTACAATTTTCATGGTGTTCTCAAAAGGCGAAGGGAAAGCAAGTAGTAGTAATAATAAATTTAATTTGTGGTAGTGGGTTATTAATAATTGAAGAGTTTGAATAATTTGCAGCATGGGATATTAGACCCTCTTAGCTGCTTATATGATTGAACCAATTTGAATTCAAGGATCACAGTATCAAAGTTCATTGAATTGATAATGAAGTGTAAGATTGGGAAGAGCATTTTACAGCTACTAATCTATCATATATAAAATTCCTTAATATAGGTGCTGCTTGCCAATAGAAAAATATAGGACCCCCAAACTCCAAAGTATATGTGGTCCATAACTTTGGACCTTGCATTTTGAGCTTTCAATTGACCAATAAAATAGAAGTTTAATAAACGGGGAAGGACTAGATTATGGAAACAATTGAACAATGAGAGTAACCAGAGAGATGTTTAATGGATGAAAAATAATCCTAATATTATTTTTTGGTTTATGTGAATTGCGTCTCGAAAATTCATCAAGATCATAGCAAACCCTAAAACCCAAAAAACACCAACAACAGTACTTATAGATTATCGACTAATGAGATTTTCAGATCGTCAGTAGGAGTCGAAATCTCTTATGTGAGGTATGAGTGGTTAGACCAACCTCCATTGTCAAAATAATCATAATTAAGAAAAAAAACATATCACATGCATGTTGCATTATATAATGTGTTATTAGTATATGCACACAAGGACTAAAATAGGTCGTTAAAAATACATCCCATGTTCCCAAAAGGAACTACAACACAACCATAGTCACTTCATCAATTTTCTACTTATTTAAAAAAAAAATGAAAATTATATTGGCCTTTGTTTCATTACCCTTGTGACTATAAACAACTATTCTTAAACTTTTGAGCTCTGGAGGTCCCAAAAAACACATTTAAGTACAATTGACTGTTGAATAACTACCGACCAATTCCCATTTCTTTGTGAGTTGGATCTCAATTTCTTTGGCCCAATATTTTACGTACTCATTTTTCATTGATTAAAGGACTATGTCATTGAACATTTATGATTGGTTTGTGAGGTGTCGTGTTAGGGAATTAAGATGAAAATTATGTCTAAATAGATCATTTAGTTTACCTTTTAGAAGGGATTAAATTTTAATTTTAATTATATGATAACATGATCAAACTATGCTTCAAAACCGTTTGATGCAAATTAATTGACATTGGGCTAAATAGTAGTAGTAATTGGTAAATGCCTATTTTCCAAGAAGATGTTAAGAGACATATCACATGGATTTATCATATAAAAAATGTTTCATGAACACCCACCTTTTTGTACATCTAGGTTAATTCATATTAGTAGATATTTAATTCAATTCACGTTAAAGTTAAAAAATTATGGTTAATTTATACAGTTGAATCAACCTAACTTTTACTAGTTGAATCATAGAAGTAAGTCCAACATGAATTAACTATTTTATGACAATCCCACTTTTATATGGTTATTTTAGAATTGATAGAGTGACATCAAAAACACTCAATAGATTTAATGTAAAACTATTTTGCACTTACAATATAAAAACTATTGAAACAAAGAATAAATCAAATTAGAATTAAAAAAAAGTATTTATTAATTCATCTAAGGACACTCACAAGAGTCACAACTATTGTGTAGTCAACGATTTCATAGCAAACAAGTCAATAGTCATCATGGTTTTGATTTACGTTTCCATGTTTTTATTTTTCTTTCTATTTTGTTTTCTAATATATTTTGGTGTGTTGCAAATGACCATAAGTCATATCCATCGTTATGAAACTTTATAAAAATGTAATGATTTATATGATAAACTTTCTCTAATAAACAAATTAGTGTTGCTCAAAAAAAAAAACAAATTAGTGTTGCATTATATTCAAACTTATTTTCTATCATTGAATTATTATATTTCATTTAATTTACTCGATAGTAAAAAAAAGACATTTGATCTTTGTACATCATAAATTTGCACTTTTTTTTTCTCTTCTGAAGTAATGATATTGATACAACTATTTGGTGACAACTTTTGTGATAACTTTCTTTTTGTCTTTTTTTATTGGTCAAAAACTATAGAGAGAAAAAGTAAGAGAGAGTAAGAACATATTGTAATATGAGTATGAAAGAATTATACAAAATTATTACAAAATAGTTGTACAAATATCATTTATTCTCAATAATCATCGTTTAAACTAATTTAATATACACAATTTGTTCATAAAGTAATTCCAACCCGACAAATAGCATGGAAAATTGCATTGTACCGGAATTCTAGGCTAGGCCCTATATATCAAGGGGGTGGGGGGGGTATGAATATCAACAGTGTCAGCCATTACATTATATTGGGTCCACTGGCCCAAAATCATGTATAAAAGCCCATTTTAAAGACATTATTATGATTGATGGGATGACTAAAGTGTTGAAAATATGGCTATTTGGATGTGACTTTGCAAAGTATTAGGAATGTTTTTGTAGGCTTACTAGTGATCTTTGTGTATACTTCCAAAGTGTACGTGTGATAGTGATAGACAAGCATGTATCTTGTGTTGAGGTGAGATTTTAGGCCATTGTAGCTTGGAAGATTTTGGTGCAAAATGTTTCACTTGATTTTGTCATTCTAACTACTCCTAATTAACACATACAATGACTTTTATTTATTTTTTTACCTTTTAAAGCTTCCTTTATTTCTTTGGAAATTAGATTAAACCAATTTTTTTTGAAGGAATAGATGATACCAGTATTATATGGCTTGAAAAGGTGGATGATTAGTGGTGAATGAAGTGAGTTCATCTTATAATAATAATAATCAATGAATAAAAAAACTAATATTGTAACCAAAAAGAAGATTCCAAAGCATAACTTGTGTCATAATATGATAAAAACATTAAATTAATAAGAAAACTGAAAAGTTAATCTACATGAGTTGATAAATTGAGAAATTGGATGGTGATGTAAGTGACCTTTCATATATTATGAAAATATGAGGACAGAGGAACTTGAGAATGAAATTTAGGGTTAAATTGATATTTATGGTAGGAATGCGGTTTTAATTTGACCGATACAATTAGGGAATGCTTATCCATTTTTGTGTGTATTTTACGTACAATTTGGTTTGTGATAATTGATATGATGTTTCTAATTTCATGAATGGTTTTGATGATCATTTATGCAAGTGACACAAATTTACATTTAAACTAGGGACCACAAAAAATCTTATTACAAATGATGCACGTATATTTTTCTTTTTGATTTTTTATTTTGTGTGATAAAAAAAATATAAAACTACGACTTCCAGTAGCTCGTGGATAGGATAGGATAATACTACATATATGTCTTTTGGTTTAATCAAATGTGTCTCAATATAATTTTACCCTAATAAGATTTTTATGTATAGTGCCTTGAAAATCTCTTCAATCCACGGTCAATGAGTTTTTTTAAAAAGATAGGAGTCATTTTCGAGCAAGAAAATAAACAAGTGAAACAACCACCTTACTTGACTTGCACTTCAAGAAATAGATTTATGACCCATATGTCTTGTCGAGCAAGAAAATCGTCTTGTATTTCCATTTTCTTAAGAAACAAGAACAAAATTCCAACAGTTTTAAGTCACATACAATAATTATCCACCTTGATTCTTAATATTAGTGATGTCAATTAAACCATCAACCACCTTGTTGTTTGTCCTTGCATCAAACTACATTTTTTAGTCTACAAGATTTCACCTTTACATCTTCAATCCTCGAAATGTCTTTCAACTCTTGAAGAACCTGCATCCAACTACCTTAGGATTTTTAGGCAGCTCTGAAAGTTTCACCATAAGCTCCCGACCACTAGAGTGATCATTTCCTTCCTCCTAAAATTTTTCTTGCTCTCGATTGATTCCCTGATGCTTGGTTTTGAGTATTGCATATCTTCTGCCGCAATTATAGCATAACACATCAGATATCCTTAGTTGTACCTCCTTGGTGCAATATTATCCCTATTTTCACTATCTCTTACTAGATAGCTATAAATAATTGTTGGTTGTCTTATTCTAGTTCTACTAGTATAAGACTCAACCTCATGCTGAGTTATCCCTTCCTCTTCTTCAAACACCTAGATCACTTATGCATAAGACAGTGAAATTTCTGTCTTGTCCTCCATCTCGATCTTGTTTGATTGTGACATGGTGGTCGACAACACAACCTCACCTTTTAGAGCTTATGCACATTTTTCTGAATTAAGATTGCTTGCATCTTTACCTCCCACAGTAAAAAATGTTGTGTATGGTAAATTTTTTGATATCCCACTTGATAACCAATGTGTTCACTTAATGATTTGTTTCGAGTGTCCCATTGCGAGCGTAAATTGTTGTGAATTCGATTAAAACTCACGCCAATACTATGATGTGTGCAGCAAAATTAACAGCAACCAATAACCAAAATAGTTGAACATGATGATAATAAGAGAAAGGAGAAGAAGAAGAAAACAATGATATTTGTTTATTCATTTTAGCTCAAATTGACCTACGTATGCAGGGAGAAAGTTTAAATACGAGGAATTTTTCTTGCTTGACATAACAATGCGCCGCAAGGGTATTTCTTGAAGAGAAATGCATGCAAAACAATTGCTTCTCTTGTTTAGTTTTTTTCTTGGGACAGCTTGTAGTCCACAAGATTGTTTCTTGAAGTGCAAAACAAGCATAATGATGTCTATATATACAAGGCGTTGGTTTTCGTTTTGACGTGAACTGGAAGTAAGACAAACCAAGCCAACTAAAAGAGAGGATCCTTAGAAATTCAAAGAGTAAACATTGGTTAATTTTGGGATAGATTATATGCTTGGGGAAAACCTTGCGTAGTAACAATGACTAATGCTCATTTTCTCTATGCAGAAATTATTATTAATAACAGTGACACTAATAACCATTTTACAATTGCGTCGATTGAAATTTGAACCATACCCTCTGAGATTACATATTCAAACATTTACCATTACAATAACACTTCTTGGATGAATCTTTCTTTTCAGAAACTAATAAAACAATTAGCTAGTGTTGAGAAAAATCAATGACTACTATCTACTGGCAATCAGAGAATAACCCTATATACATATTTTTACAACGCATAAACTACTATATAAAACTTCATGCTTCCAACACAGCCACACTATTTGAAACAAATATCTAACTATATCTCACACCACTCAAGAAAATAGTATATTAGAAGAAAAATATGTCAAATAGAAGTTGAAAGTACTTTCGACTGGTGCATCTTCTAACAAAGAACTAGAACCTATATATATAACCCTGGTCTCATTTTTCTTTACAATTAAGCAATGTGATACTTCTTCAACATGTATATTTTCAACCAACATCAACAATCTTATCTTGATTGAAAATGATATATTTGTTATTGTTCTCGTCGACAATCATAGTTTAAAAGAACTATCATACTTCATCATAAAGAGTATAATCACTTGAAGTTATACTCCAAAAAATTTCAAAAAAAAAATCAAAAGAATTATCATACTCCATCTTAAGAGTATAAATCACTTATTATTTTGTGGGTTAAAAGTTGGTTATCATTAATATTAATTTTTTTGACCAAATAATTAATATTAACCTGTATTTTGACTTAAAAAATAATTTTAACTATTATTTGACCGAAATTAGCATAAACTTTTTTGACCAATAAAATCAATATTAGTGTTAACTCTTACACTTATGTCAGTTTTTTTTATTAATTAGTCTAGAGACCGAAACTCACACATTTTTTAACTTTTTTTTTTGAATAAAGTTATGCCAGTTTATTGTGAGATATGACTATAATTTAATAAATTAATGATTTTTTTAACTTCAATATTTTGATGTCAAATAGAATATTCTTTGATTTTTGTGTATATTTTCAAAATATGTG
>Ga0315914_1009612_pt1 | contig 12356 bp, 5 predicted proteins | sample MpolenodulesMG_FD_203920 | JGI IMG/M metagenome (GOLD analysis project Ga0315914, IMG submission 203920) | Medicago polymorpha root nodule microbial communities from Los Angeles, California, United States - elongated nodules | ecosystem: Host-associated > Plants > Roots > Nodule | place: USA... | reverse complement strand
TTCCCACCACTCTCTTTATTTTTTCTTTCGGCCCTAGACAACACATCAAACATATTATTTTTATCCCTTTAAATTTAAGTCTCACCTCCTTCCCTATCCCCCAGACATCATCAACAATAACTTTGTCATTACCATGAAGCACCAACCAATTCTTCCAATCGTTATTAACAGAAGACTGTGAATCACTATGAGAAGAACCTTCATTAGAAATTACCTTAGCCTTGGATACATCAGAAACCTCCCTACGCTGCTTACTAGTCCTTCGCAAAGCACGAACAATCTCCTTACGATCTTTATCAAAAAGTCTTGCAATGTGCTTCAAATTTTGAGCACAATTACGAAGATAGCCACCACTCTTCTTCTTAGAAACTCTCGGTGCACTTGAGAAAGATGATTTATTAATAACATTTGATTTCATCGAAACCATAACTTCGGCAAAATGCTTTTGTCTATTAACCCATTCCAAACTCCATGGACTAGATGTTGCAGAATGAACCCGACCTAGAGCACATGAAGTAGTTCGCTTAACCTTTGCTAGGCAACTCACTCGGTGAAGGAACCATCGCATGTAACAAAGGTTGATCATCCTGCGGCAATAGGGAGGTCGTGGGAGAGGCTAGAGCTGTCGAAGCAACCTCGACCTCAACAACAACATTATCAATTTTCGGAGCCTCCACTTGACCTTCAGGGGAAGAAGGCTGAACCTGCTACTCACTAACCTCCTTATTCCAATCCTCCGAAAGAAGGTTCAGAAGGTCATCAACATCACCACTATCATCGACATCAACATGTGATTCAACCATTCCGTAATTAACATCACCTTGAGACTCTTCATCATCGAATAAAAATGCATCCTCACCCAATGAAAAACCTCATTCTTCAATAATTTTAAAATCGAAAAGCACACCATCCACCAAAATCTTAGCACCTGTGTTAATCACCTCCAACAGCGAAGTTGACAGTAAAACCCGCGCATAGTCAAACCTCTCTTTATCCAAAGTAAAGTCATCCACTCTGAATAGCCGACCACAATCAAAGACACATAATTTGAAAATAAATCTATATTCCAAGCATGTAGTGGCACTCCATAAATCCTCACCTAGGCACCTCTTTCACAAACCAAAGTTTCCTTATTCCACCTGAATGGTGTGGAAAAGAACGATTGAAAAGTCACACACTCAAATAGAAGAGTCGAGGTTTGAACTCTTTTGTCATGACTTTCAATCTAGCAATTTTGACATGGAAGCTAGGACTTGCTGACAAACATACCATTGTGTCAATCACAAGGGTGAACAACATTGTGCCCTTCTATTTCAAGCATATACTATCTATCAAAGCGATTTAGAAAAGTTGTTTTTCCACAAATATTTTCCTGTTAATTTTCTCCAAAGCCAAATCTGTACCAAATCGTTTACTAGCAAATGCACTCAATCAAATATAAGAAGAATCAACCATGTAAAAAAAGAGAAGAATCATACGAAAAAATATATGAGCTTTGTTATATCTCCCGAAAGATATTAACCCGAAAGGATCACGAAAGCAAAATCAGCCAATGATAATACAGAGCTTTGCAGAAAATCAGCCAATGATAATACAGAGCTTTGCAGAATTTATGGGAATAAGGTGGAAGTCAATAATGAAGACTGAGATAAAATACACCTTGAAATGATTTCGCATGCTTAGTATTTGCTGTAAATAGTATTTTTGAAAATATTTATTTATATTTCAATCTGCAACAAAATTTCCTTCTGCAAGAAAATCAAATAGTTTCACAAGCAGTTTAATGTATGTAATTTATACATTTACACCGATAAAACATACTCCATTCGATCTCATATATTAATAAAAAAAAAATTTAATTTCATTTAACGATTGATGTATTTGATATATATATATATATATATATATATATATATATATATATATATATATAGACACATCAAATCAACCATCTCTTAATAATAAAATTACAACCACTTTTGCAACTAATCATGCTCCACATGTGGTTGCTAAGATAACTAATATGTATAAATGACGCATGGACTTTGCCTAATTTTTGCTCTTTGTTTAGAAAAATGGGACTTCTCTAGATTTTTAATCCAACATGAGTTCATTGAATGATAATGATAGTTAATGTCTTGGATTTGGATTATTCTATGTATTAAATGCGTGACACGTTAATTAATCTAATCATTTGATTTTGAATTAATGATTGGTATTGATTAAATACTAGTATGATTTAGTGAAAGAGTAACATGAGTTGATTAATCTTTAGTTAATGACCGTGATTAGGGTACAAATAAAGATCCGTTAATATGTTTAATTATGTACATTTATTATTGTAAAAAATCGGAATCGGTCTCGTGAGCTTAACTCAGTTGATAGAGATATTACATAATATATATTGGGGTCGGAGTTCAAACGTCAAATACTCACTTCTGCACATTTAAAATGTGTGAACTCCAGTCATTAAACTACTTAAAATACGAGAAAACCAGAACCGAGTTCACACACTGTGTTGAAGGAGCAGAGCCTAACATGCAAAGCTTTTGTCTTTCTCTATGTGATTTGTGGTTCTTGAACAACTTAAGGAAAAGAAGGATATCATAAGCACTTGGCTTCTAAATGCATGAAACAAATGTAAGCTGACAAATGGTGACAAATGAAAATGTATTAAAACAAAAGGACATGGACGAATTATTGTTGTTTTTAGGTACCAGCAAGAATCAATCTAATATGTCCTATAGCTATCACTGGGTCCAGATCACAACTACACGTAATAAACAGAGCCAAAAAAATATAGTGAGTTTTTCCTAACTATAGATCTTGTTTATAATTTTAGTTTTTAAAACCTGAGCCTATTTTAGATTACATGATTGCTAGTAATTCCCTTTCAACTGTTCATGGTAAGCACGTAACTTTGAATTCTCTACAATCATGTAATCATATATCTCAGATTCTTAGATGAAGATCAGATGACTCGATATTCTTTGAACCAAGTATCGAGTTTTAAAAATAATAATAATAATAATAGATAGCAAGTAAATTTGGACACATATTCCCTACATTAACCGCATCATGTACTTACTGACCTTGATTATTCCTTCTAAACCAATGACTGAGATCATTTAACGTTGATTTATCGAACATGTAATATGCGTTATCTGATCTTAAATCGATGAACAAAACGGGGTCTTGCTGATGATAGCTTATATATAAGTGTGTGCTATATCCTGATCACAAAATTTGAATAGATTCTCATTCATGTCCCAATTCTAGTAGTAGCCATGTAACTTACTCGTAAAATGTTAAATGTGTTAGAATTACATAAATTTGAAAGTAATGTCAAAAGTAGCAACCACTTTACTCGAAGAATCTGTTTTTTCCCTCCACCTTGATGCATGAGATACAAGCTAGCAATTGCGTGTGGGGCAACATTTTGATGATATGAATCATTTAAATAAGTACAAATAGATTCTAGATTTGGAGTAATAAATTTAACAACGTTAGAAGAATGAATTAGAATGCCATTGTTTGAATTGACCATCTTATATTAATACCAGTTAGACAAAACAAAATATAGATTAGGATTGTTGCTTTTCATAGTTAATCAAAAAAATGTGATCTTTTGTGATGGAGCTCAAGAATTTGCATGACACACGTTCTCACCTACTTGCGTTATATTGAAAGTGGGTCACCAGAAAACAATACTAGGAAAAGCATCTAATTTAAAAACAAGAAGGACATGTACTAGTAAACAAGCATGTGAAAGGTTTTTGAGAGTTTGTGAAAGTTGGGATTGCTTGATTAAAGTAGCCAAAAAACATGTCGATGAGATGTCAACCGATTACTAATATCATTCACACTTGAGAAACAATTGTTGGGTTTAAGTCTGTGTGGTTAGTCTCAACTCAATTATAAATGAGCAAGATGTAGGATATACTATAAAGGTGACTAATATACGTATAAGTGTCACATTAAAGTTGTTTTCCATAGCACTTATCGACAGGGACAGATCCACCGCGAAACATGGTGTGGCAGTTGCCACATCAGGTTATTTTCCAATTTTTTTTCTTCATATACTTGACTTAAATAATTATATATATAATATAAGTCGCTCATATATCACAGGTTTTTCTCTTAGCCTAGTGGTTTATGCTTGATGGATGATTCGTATGACCTGTGTTTCAACTCATGCCGAGTTGCAGTTTTGATTTTTTTTTAAATTATTAATATTAATAAAAAGGGTGTTGTAGGGAATTGAACCTATAACACCATGTTAAAATGCTCTCACCCAAACTATTTTGCTATACTGTTTAGAGTGTCAATGGTCTACTTTGTTAATATATAGAGTTGCTTTGAAAGTTTTGCCACACCAATATCAAATGTCTAGTTCCGCCCCTGCTTATCGACTTGTTTTGCAAGTTATCTAACTTAGAAATTCCTAATTTTATGTAAATATTGTTTGTTTATATCCCAAAACTATGGTAGAAAGCTATTACATTTGATTCCCATACTTTTTTGTAGGTTTTGGACACACGCTAGAAAGTTGAGTCAGAGCACCACAATGATATTTAGGGATAACCCCAATTCACTAGGCAAGCTCAATGACGTGAAAGCGAGCCAGAACAGAGAGTTTCAGGGAGATTCTAAAGGCAGTTTGCAAGGCGAATATGGTCTACTAAGCAAGCTATGGCAGTTTCAAGAAAGATAGAAAGACGGTTGGCTCTTCTTTAGTTGGCATATGGCCCGAGATACGGGTTCCATGGTTCAATTCCCTCTAGTTGCGTGTCGTGTAAAAGCATAATCCTTATTGTTAGGATTGGGAAAATGATTTCCTAGGTAGTTATTGATGGCTACCCTATCGTACCTAACTTATATTCCTCTTACCCATGTCTTGAATTCAAATGGTTCATCATTTAGAGGGTAGGCATTTGTATATAATTCTCTCACAATTCCATTATTTAGCTTCTGTAGACAAGCTATTATGTAAATCATAATATATGATATAGGTTGTGAATGAATTTACATGTTTGGATGACAAAGGTTTTCAAAGTGTGGCAGCTGCCTTGACCAGCCCCACTAACTTTATGAGGTACATATGTGTATCTTGGAATTGTATGTGGTTGAAAGTAAGAGTATCTTCTCTAAGTTTGTTTCGCTTGCATGGAAGGTGTAAGCTAGTTAAGTATGATGGTGGGAAGAGTGAGAATCTGAGCAAAATCTCTGGAATGGCATGTTCTTATTCTTTAAATTCACGTTAATTCTAACTTTTTGCTATTGTGTTGCTTGAGGACAAGCAACAATTTAATTATGGGTATGTTTTTAGTACTTTTCTTTGCATTTGAAGACAAATAAGATTATAATTAGAGGAGTTGTCAATGGTTTGAGGAACATATTGTATTGTTTTCACTTGAGTCATTGTAATTCACTTTTATCCTAAATCATGCAACTCCATAGGTGTATTGAGTGTTTTGTAGTGAGAAATCATGCAGATCGAAAAATCAAGACATGACGTGAAGGATCAAGGATATGAAGATTTATGATTAATGGTTCTTATAAGATTTTTGAAGACAATACAAAGTGAAGAAAATTCATTTTAAGTTCCTAGGAGTTTCCTGACGGAAGAACAGTTGAAAAAAGGATGAAAACATAAGATTTCGCACATAAGGGAAGCCTCATGCACCTCTTGCGCCCAAACCATGTGCCACTAGAGCATGAGGCAGTGTTGTCACTACCCATGCATCTCTTGCACCCCTGACATGCGTATCTACGCACAACTGTGGACAAAAATTTCCTGCAACTTCTTTTTCAAGCTAAAACGGTGGAAATCGCCCAATTTTCTTCACTTAAATCCTAAGTAATCATATACTATAATTAGAGACTCTTTCACACATTATTATTCATTTAGAAAGCTACTAGTATAAGAAAAGGGTCAAGCATCAGAGTTCCAACGTAAAAGATCTCCATCCTCCCCCTGTTCTCTCTAGGGTATGTTTTTATATTATTTTGTTATGATTTTTGTTGTCATGAGCAACTAAACCTCTTTGATTATGGTTCTAAGATGAACCCTTATTTTTTGTTTGATTCGGTTAATAAAGTTTTCATTAGTTATGCTTTTCTAGTGTTCGATTTAATTCGTACTTGTCTGTTCTTAATGCTTTTTCAACCAAGAATCCACATCAGTAATCTTGAAAATTGATCCGTGGATGAAAAGTAGGATTGACTACTCAAAATTCTTTTTCCGACCTTGATACCAAATACTTATTTCTCAATTATGTTAATGAAATTTAAGTTGAAATCTAGTGTTTTCTACTATCTTCTTTGGGGAACGACATAGTTTAACAAGGTTAAGTCGTAACATACGTTGTCGTAAGATATTTCATGGAGTTTTATTACTAGTTTCATAAATCATAAGTAGACATCACATAATTGATTGTTTTCTAAGTTAATTCCAACAAAGATGGAATTGGGGATTCAAGGATTCCCTAATCGTTGTTAATCATCTGAATCACAAACCTAATTTCGCATTGAACAAAGCAATTAAACCCAGTAAACTTATTCAAATCTCTTTTACTTTCACTCTTCAAAATAAGTTTTGCTAATTGCTAAGTTGAACGACAATTCTTGTGGAGAACGATAAACTTACTACTTTATTACTTGTTACAATTTGATGCACTTGCCAATTTCATCCATCAATAACATGAAATTATTCTTTAGTTCATGATAGTTCTAATTGCTTATTTCTTAATTATAGTTAATGAAATCAAGTATGAAACTCTATAATTTCTAAATCTTCTTTCCGGCAACGCCATAATTTTAACTAGGTTAACTTAGCACACATGTTGTTATTAAGGTTAATAAGGATTTCTAAATTCAATTTCTTTAATCATAAGTGGGCACCACATAACTGACGTTTTACTAAATTAATTCAAAAAAAGACGAAGGGGGATTCAAGGATTTCCTAATCGCCGTTTAACCTCTGATTCACAAACCTAATCTCGCATTGGGCAGAACAATTAACCCTGCAACCCTTTCTTAATCTCTTTTAATTTCACTCTCTAAAAGAAGTTTTGTAATTGCTAAGTTTAACGACAATCCTTGTGGAGAGCGATAAACTTACTACTTTTTTACTTGTTACAATTTGGTGCACTTGCCAATTCCGTCCATTAGTAGAGAATAGTATGAAAACTTATTTCTCTCTTATTCCAACAATATTACAAACCAGCAACTTAGGATCATCCATTGTTCATCAAAAGCACCAACTCATCTTTCACATTACTTATAGTTTATGTCGATGATGTTATTTTAGCTGGAAATTCTTTAGATGAATTCGCACACATCAAAACCACCTTGAATGGTTCCTTTAAGATAAAATATTTGCTCTAACTTAAATATTTTATAGGTCTTGAACTGGCTCACTCTAATCTTGACATATCATTGTGTATTGACAAACCTGTTCTCACTCCCTCTGATCTTTCTTATAAATTACATAATGATACCTCACAAACTTCTCGTGATATAATAGCTTATAGAAGATCAGTTCAAAATTTTCTTTACGTAAATGCTGCTAACCCGATATTAAATTTATTTCTCAACATTTGAGCTAGTTTCTCTCCAATTCGACTCAAAATCATTATATTATTGCATTGGGAGTTCTATGATACTTTAAATGTTCCAGGTAGTGATAAAGACACAAATTGTATATAAATGAAAACGAAAATAAAAAGATGGCATTAGGGAAAAGGAATGGTAAAAAAGTTGTCATAAAATCGCTTTTAATTTAAGAAGTAAAGGTGTCATAAAGATGACCTTTTTGTGATTTAGATTGGGGAGGTTGTCCGATATCCATAAAATCAACTATAGGGTATTGTGTTTTTTTGGGCTCCTCTGTGATTTCTTGGCGAACAAAAAGACAAAAGACAATTTCTCTATTCGGTATTTGGAGATATTGTACCCAAAGGCAACACTGTTGTATTGTGATAACAAAGTAGCTCTTCACATTGCATCTAATCTGGTATTTCATGAAAGAACTCGACATATAGAGATAGATTGTCATTTTATTCGTGACAAAATTCAAGATGATTCAGTTGCAACTGAGTATGTTCCATCAGTAGAACAAGTTGTTGATGTGTTCACTAAACCATTTGGGAAGGAATCCTTTCTTACAATAAAGCGCAAGTTGGGAATTCTTAATATCCACTCTCTAACTTGAGGGGGGGTGTTAGGAAAGTCAATTATATTCTAGGATTCTTGTTGTTATGAGAGTTAATTGTATCCCATGATTTTTGATGTAAATATGGTAGCAGTTATATTAGCCATATTAGAATAGCTTGATTATATGAATAGATTACTGAGCTATAGAAGCATAATCATCAAATTAGAGATATGTATTTGTGTATATATTGCCTGTTTCTGAATCAAAGCACAACCAAATTATTTCCATCTTCTCTTTTCATTTTACACTCTTCATATAGCAGCAAACTTTGTATTTCATTAGAGAAGCAAGCTCCTAAAGATTGATTGTCACATTGCGAAGTAAACACTTCAAGCAGACATCATGAAACAGTTTCATCAAAGGATTAAATAACAAACTACTTCATCAAATAATTTCTTCCTCAACCATTTAACATGTTATTATCCAAGTTGGGTTGATTGATATTTACTGACCTCCAACTTAAGGAGCGATATTACAATATACTTAGTTCTATCTTTAATAGTTTCAACACACATTCATTTAAACATGCCTATGACCGCAAATTATTGTATTTTATATTATCTGGTCATTATTATAAGCAACAAACCACTTTTTAGATTTATTGAAAAGATTCTTTAAAAAAAAAAAGATTTATTGAAAAGATGATCATTCTAGTCAATATTATAGACCAAATACATGCTCCCTCCAATCACTATTATAAGCAAAAGTTGACTTTTTAGGTTCATTCAGTAAATGATGTATGTGGTCTATATATAGTTCACATACATCATTGTGCTCTTGATTTTCGGATATCAAACCATTGATTGGTTTTGAATCGTCAATCTTTGAACTTTCTACTTTTATTCTTGGGAAGGGAAAAAGAAAAAAAAACCCTTGAGAGATTAAAGGTCTGGGGGTTGGTTTCGCAAAGGGAAGATTTTACGCACGCTAAACGACTACGGTATTCTGTAGGAACCTCTTGCCTAATTTATCCTGTGCTAAGTTATTCGCTTATTTTAGAAAATAGTTGCTTGAATGTCTAAGTGAAAAAATGGACGGAGAAGAAGTATGTTTTTGTTATTTTTTATTTGATTTGGAAGGATTGGGTCCTTTGCCTACATACCCACAAGTGGGATCAAAACCAATGTAGTTCACTCAAAAATTTATTTGGTGGGTTGGATTGATTTTAAACTTTTTGAAAAAGGCTTTTAGAAGGGATGAGAGACCTCAAAGGTATAGAAGAATAAAAGAAGTGAGGTTGTTTGATTTTAATTAAAAGAAATCCAAGTCTAAATGGATATTAAAGTTGCTTAAAAATTTGATTAAGAAAATAAAAGGAAAATAAACTCTTGGGTTAAAATCCAAGGTTTCTTGAGAAAATATTTTTTGAAGTTTGATATATTTGATTTTTTTTTTTTTGGATAAAGACCAAGAGGAAGGTTAGGCATCAAGGTGAATTTGAAAAATCCCAACTAGGTTGGCACCCAACAGAAGCACCAATCCTTTACCACCTTCCAATACATATTATTAAAAATAAAGGGAAAAATATGTACAAAAAATAAAGGGATATATTTGATTTTTTTGGAAAACGATTTTTCTAAGTAAACTAAAAAACTAAGCGTTTCGACGTAACGTAAAAGAAAATAAAAATTTGAGAGGAATTATCAAGGATGTTGGATCTCAAGTAAAATTCCATCCTAAAATTACTAGTTGTTTATTTTTAAGGCTCTCAATTTAGTCCAAAAATTTATCCTAATTTGTCACTAATTCATTTGGTCATCTCTCACGGTCATAACATAATGCGGTAAAATAAATTGTGGTGTCGGGACATATTTTATTATATGAGTGTTACATTAAGCCTAAGTACATTCTATGGTCTCAAGAGAAATACAAATGACAAGAACAATAATATGCATGAATTAAATTACATCAAATCCTATTATACACACTAAAAATTAATGACTAAAATAAATGACAAGATATAAAATATGCATGAGTTAAATCTAACTAATAGTGCAATTATAAAATAAAATCAATAAAGAACAGTAGATAACAATTAAAACAAATCACAATATTTTTTGTAAACTTTTTAGAGAAAAAAAGTTTATGTAAAAGAGGTGCAGAATGTAAAAACAGTGGTGCAATTAGTAAAAAAGTAGTGAAAAATTAAAAGAAATTGGGCTTAGTAAAAAAAATTGGGTTCAGGTTGGATAGATCTGGACCATTGGATGAATCAGAAGGTCCAGATATAACTCCAGGGAGACTCATCACAGCCACTGGAGCAAAGATTCAAAGGTTTAAAAAAGAAGTATACAGTAAAACAATTAAAACTCATTCATAGGATTTAAAATAGATCGCACAGTAGCCATCAGATCTTGGGACTATCCAGATCTGATGGCTCACAACGCGAGGGATCACTGAATTGCAGTATACACGCGTGTATAGGTTTGGACAAAAATATAGTAGTATAAAAAGAAACTTCACCAAAAAAACAACACAACATCATAACACGTCTCTCTCTAAAGTATTTTAGAGAGAGAAGCTCTCTCCTTCACACCTCCACAGCGCCGCCCCAACCTTTCTTCTCCGGCCAATCTCTTCATTCCGGCGCGGTGGCCGGTCACCGGAAAAAAAGAAGCACCGGTTTCAATTTTTTTATAGTTTTAGATATCCTTTTCCTTCCTTAATCCAAATCCGCCTTTAGATTTCAAAGAAAAGCAAACATATGTCCTAGATCTAAAGTTAAAGTTACGAAAATTTTGAAGAAAAGATGAACAAAAAAAAGATGGAATCACTACCTCTGTGAGGCCGATTTGCTTTAGCAAAGAGGAGCCGATTCGGTTTGTGCTTCACCTCCGTTTTTCTTCTCCTTCACGAATTCGCTTCTAATCCACTTGTGTTGTATAGATCTGCGGTTTCCTTATGTTATTATGAGATATGTGACAAATTCGGATTGTTGTTGTATAATGATTATGAGGTGGGGGCCGATTTTTGACTTGTGGGAGTGGAAATTGTTTGATGAACTTATGTTATAGTTTATGATAAGGTTATGAAGATTTTGTGGCGTTCTTGGTGTTCATACTTTTTTTTTTGTGATTTTTGATGATTTTGATCTCAAAAGTTGGAGAGAGAAGGAAGAAAGGTGTTTATAAGTGTGATTGGTAAATTTTTCTGACTGATGTGATTGATTGGACAGGTGCAATAAATGCATATATATAGCTGATAGATTAGGGTTAGGTAGGTTTAAATGGTGTGCTCTGATTGGGTAGATTGGATCACACCAATGAGCATGTGACATGTGGATGAAAGGATAAGAACAAAGGACTTGGACAATTTAAAAAAAGAAATAATATTTGATTAATTAATAAAAACCAAAAATTAATAGAATATAAAAGAAAATGAAAATTATTAAAAAAAGAAATACTATTTAACCAATTAAAAAAAACGAAAATTAATAGTAAAAAAAAAAAGAAAACGAATACCATTTAAAAAAAGAAATATTTTTTTAATTAATTAATAAAAAATCAAAAATGAATAATAAAAAAAAGAAAAAACAAATAATAAAAAGAGATAAAATAAAATAATAAAACACTTAAAACTGTCCCTTCCGGTAACCAAATGAGGTATTTCAAAATACCTCTCTCCCGAAATTTCGTCAGATATGACAAAAAATACTCGACTTTTAAAATACGAATAAAAACTTTTTAACTGTTAAAAAACGAATAATAAAGTTTTAACTATTTAAAATACGAAATAAAAAAACTCTAACTGTTTAAAAATACGAATAAAAGTTTTAACTATTTAAAATACGAACAAAAAGGTTTTAACAGCTTAAAATGTGAACAAAAAGTTTTAACCAATTAAAAAATACGAATAAAAAGGTTTAAAATGCGAACAAAAAGTTTTAACTATTTAAAATACGAATAAAAGGCTTTAAATTGCTTAAAATGCGAACAAAAAGTTTTAACTATTTAAAATACGAATAAAAAGGTTTAAACTGCTTAAAATACGAACACAAATTATAACCGGTCTAAATTTGGGGTATGACAGATGCCCCTATTTAAGTTTCTCCGTCACGGGGATTTAAAAGAAAACTTTAAATCAACGGGTCGAAGAGACTTAAATATTAAGTACACCAATTTTGACCAATTGAAATGCT
>Ga0315914_1009611_pt1 | contig 12357 bp, 9 predicted proteins | sample MpolenodulesMG_FD_203920 | JGI IMG/M metagenome (GOLD analysis project Ga0315914, IMG submission 203920) | Medicago polymorpha root nodule microbial communities from Los Angeles, California, United States - elongated nodules | ecosystem: Host-associated > Plants > Roots > Nodule | place: USA... | reverse complement strand
GATTGTAGATTGAGACTTCCACCAAATTCCAACGTAGCGGTTTGTAGAATTTTTAGGGCTAAAGAATCCAAAGGTGAAGTTACCGTCTTTGGAGATTAGAGTTTCAGGATCCTTGATAAACTGAGATGATGTGATGGTGTCTATACCAACACTAACATGTAACAAATAGCAACACAGAATGAATAAAACAGAAAACAGATTTTCACAGTAGCTGAAATCCATAAGGAAGATTACTAGTATATGATCAAAAGTTACACTATAGTAAGGTTATCATTACTCTATGAAAGTAATTTCTGCATTCATATTTCTTCAAAGGCCAATAGCAGAAGGCATTTAGAAATCAACATCATAGCTAAAAATAGACATATTCACTCCAATTAAGGGGTTAAGTTAGCAGGCGATGGTTTCAGAATGCGAATTTTATATTTAACAGCACGTTCAATATTCAATACCAGCATAAACTAAAACTTATAGTTTGACCAAATAAAAAAAAAAAATCATTAATCAAATAGTATATTCCCTTCTTATTACAGATTCAATTAACTTCACAAACAGACAAAGAGTATCATCACAAAGCACAACATTGACATTTGACAGTGTAACATAACTTCAACCACAAATTTGAGGAAAAACATTATGTGGAAATTCTCCATCTAAGAATCAATTGTCTCGAGTCAAAAAAATAAAATGGTCAAATAATGTTGATCAATCTCAATCCTATGTTTTGCAAAAAAAAAAAAAAAAATTATAAATCAAATCAATGGCCATGAATTTAAAAAACAAAAAAGTGGTCAAATAAAGTATCATTCTACCATCAATTTGATCCTTAAACTATTAAGAGAAATGATATTTTTACGACCTGACAACTTTTATGACAACTTTCTCCAAATATTATGACTGAGATTAGATTTCTTCAAATAACCTCCTAAACTGTGGTTTAAAAATGTTTATAAAAATAGTAAATAATCTTATATATTCCTTCTCGATTACACATTCAATTAACTTCACATACAGTGTAACATACCTTAAACTGCAAATTTGGGGATAAACATGATGTGTAAAAATCCTCCATGTAAGAATCAATCGTCTCTCCTGTAAAAAAGTAAAATGACCAAATAATGCTTACCATCTGCTGAGTCCTATGTTCCTTGTAATTATAAGTTAAAAGCCATGAATTTAAAACACATAATATGAAGACAATAGATTACAATAAAGAGAAAAGTAACAACTTTATTTTTGTAATTTAAGCACCAACCCAAAAATTTGGCTAGTATTGCAGTATTTATTAAACAGGTATGATTACCTCTGTTTTAGTATAGCACTCTTTATAATGTTATAACTTTTTTTTTACTTAATCACAATACTCTCTCCAATTTCAATATAAAAAAACCTAACTTCAAAAAATTACTTATATGCAATTAGTTTTTTTTTTTATTGGTAAAATTTTTTATGAAAAAGTACCATCTATTGGAACTTGTTTCATTAGAATAAAAAAATCATAAAAAACAAATCTTACATGAATTAAAGTGTATTTATGTCAACATTAAATAAAATCATAAAACCACATGGAATAAATGATAAGTTTTATGAAAGGTGATCTTCTGATGTTTGCACTTGAGTTTTTGTTAAAAGAACAAGAATCACATAAGTGAATGAGCTAGAAGCCACTCACATTAATAAATGCATTATATCTACTCAACAATGAAAGAATGAGTATATCATCAGTTGAAACATCAACATCATATCTCCATGAAGATTTATAACTCAAGAATCATGATGGAAGAACTTGAATCATAATGGAAGAACTTACATCACAAGCTACACAAGAACGTGCTTGAAGTTATATGACAAAACTCACATTGAGTTTTATGTTATGTGATTTAAAGATCCTTCATGGGTAAACAAGATAAAAAGAAATATGCATACAAGTTAGGAAGATTCTCAGAACCTCCTCAAAGTATCACATTTCCAAAGCTTCTAAAGATAAGTTCAGAATGTTCACATGAACAGAGTTCAGAATGTTCATATGAATGGAGTTCATAATAATCATGAACATTAACCCAGAATATTCCATAAATATTAAAGGATTGCTTCATGCATAAACAAGAATATTTGAAGTCATCGGATACAAGCAATGATGAACTAGATGTAAAGAAATATTCTTTTAGACTTCAAAGAAAGAATCATTTTGTTTGTCAAAACAAATGATCTCTCATTTATATGCTTCAAGTAGTTTTACAAGGGAATAAAGAAACAACATTCATAAGGTTCAAAGTGTTGAAGAACATTAGTATTGGACCGTCAATATATTCCTAAGGGCTTAAGAACCCTCTAGAAGGACCTAACACCCTTAAAAAGGGCTCCCTAGACCTTAGGCGCGCCCTTTAGTAGGCGCCGCCTTAGATAACTTCTAGATGCCTCTAGAAGCCGGATAAAAGACTAAAAGCCCAACTTACTTAGGGTATAAGTTACGCAAAGACAAAGCCCATAGCAGGCTATAAATACTACTCTTCGGATCATTCTCATAATCCAATAATCATTCAAAACCCTATAACACAAAAAAAACCCTAGTTTTCCTTACCGTACTTTTTTGACAAGTACAGTTGGTGCCGTCTGTGGGAAGAGGTAAAACCCTAAAACTAACCTTGACCACGTTTCTGAATCCAATAATCATTCAAAACCCTAGAACACGAGAAAACCCTAGTTTTTCTTACCGTACTTTTTTGACAAGTACAGTTGGCGCCGTCTGTGGGAAGAGGTAAAACTAACCTTGACCACGTTTCTGAATCGAAAAATCGTGATTTGGAAACCCTAAACCTAAAACTCTAAATCGTAGCCTCCGACTGTGATTTAACCACAAAACCCTAAATCGCATCTCTCATCGTGATTTAAGAACCCAACCTCGCCTTCTCTCCGATGAATGATTGTTCTTTCACCGCCATAGATTTCACCATGCCTCCTTTCAAGTTTACCATCATGAGACCAGATCCTGCTTCATGGCCTGCCTGCTCCGTCGACACCGCCGAGGTAGATAGGAAAGGCAGCCCTTGTCGCAAGTCGCCTAAAGATCGGTGATATCGTGTCAGGTTGTAACTTTCTAACTTTGTTATTCTCCGTTCATCCTTTTTTTGAAATCATTAAATTAACGTAAGATTATGATCAGTTTCGACCTATACCGTTTGAATGGTGTATATCCCGTTTTTTATTTATATTTGTCGAACTGTAAAACTTTTAGAAATACGACGAATTGTTTGGATCTGTTTTTTATTAATTTCTTTTAAGAACGCATATAGGTTGAATTAATTCTAATTAAAAAGGTTGAAATTGAATTCATATGTGTGATTACATGTGTTAATCCTGTGATCGATATGTTGAAGCTCGGAGCGTGTGTGTATATATTTGTTTTGTGAAAAGTATTTTACAATAGTATGCTTTGCGATGATTGTTTTTCTTTTGAATTTGATATCGAAATTTAGATCAGTTAAACCACAAGTAACCGAGTTACTCTATTGGAGGTTATATCAGTTAAACAAATTAGTTTTTGGAAATACACATATGCAATCGCTAAACCAACGGCTTATATGTCAGAGGAAATTAAAACTTCTTTCTATAACTAATAATTAAAAAAGATCAATGAGAACAATCTGTATAATACATATATGCATCACATTTTATGAAACTATTAAAACTTTAATTGTTAACCAAAGACATATATAATTGCTCCTTTTTCAGTTTATATTATTTTATTTATGGAGTATATTAACAAAACTATGATGTGCAAGTAACCTGAGAAATAGATAACAAAAGAGATAGATAACAAAGTTTAGCATACTGAGCATTGCCAAGAACCAATAGAATAGCTCAACATGGTTTTGGTTCATGTCTGTTCCCTCTAGCCATCCTTTATTACTCTTTGTAATCCTACTTGTCACTGAATTTATGAGCTCAACAAAGACTGTACTCAAATAGTAACCAATTGACAGTGAAAGAAACGAGAAAGAAGTGGAAAACGCATTCCTTGAGGAGCTTTTTTGTAGGAAAACTCTAATAGTCCAACCAATGTGAACATATTAGCAATACCGAAGATTGCATAATGGAAAGAAAGCCAAAAGAGGCCGATTTTGTGATTATTGTGATCGTTCAAATAGTTTTTTCTTTTCACTTCTACTAACCCTGTTATGATCATTGAGATTGCTGAGAAAACTAGCTCAACACCAACTCTTTGTAGTTCTGTTATTCCATTTGGATGACCGGTGATTTCGCGAGCAAGTAGTACAAATGAAAATTCATAAACAGGTATCAAAAGGGTCATGAATACTAGCGGGATCAAAGGTATTGAAGCTGCTGGAATGTTGAAAGTGCCAATGAATGTGTTCTTAAAGGTTCCTCGTTGGACAAAAAAGGTAGAGTGGCCGGCTACGCTGTTTATATAGCACACCATCATTAATCTTCACGGTGAAGTGTGCAATCATGTTACCTCGTCATTATCTCAAGATTTCTATAAATATGGCAACTCCCTTGGAGCCCTCTCATATGTCAGGTATTATCATTCTATTTAGGTGTTATATTGAATGACATGTAGTTGAGCAATATCAAGAGAACTAGTTTTGAATACTATCCCTTTTTTTGAGCAATTTCGAACCAAATCAAACATGGCATGTAACTGTGGTAGATGCCTTTTAAGGTTTTATTTGAACCAAATGGAAATAAAAGTTGCTTTTATTAATTAGTTAATTATATGTCATTCTAAAGAACTGTATCTATGATATTATAAGGTTTTTATAATTGATTTAAAAGTGGCTAACATGACTTGTTCAAGTATGTATATTAATATTTATGTCTGGAGAATTCCGCAAAACAAGGTTGAACGAAGATTTCAACGACAGCGGTGTGAGGTTTGATGAGCAGTTGACTTGGCGAGATAAATCCAGCTTGGGATGCAAACAAGCCCGCCAAGGGCGAGGTTAACAAAAGGAAGAACTCGCCAAATAGCACTCCAAAAATAAACCATGAAAAATGAAATATAGAAGCAACGGTCTCGTCATTAAACGTTTGAAGATGAAACACATAGTTATTCTAACCTTTCTCGACCTTTGAGATTTGTTTTGCAGATTCTACAAAAAAGTGTTATGAAAAGATCAAGAGCGCCCAAACTAGGTCAACCTTTTTCAAGGCTCTGACTCGGCGCTAAAAGAAGATATAGACCACCCAAACTGGGTCAACCTTTTTAAAGGCTCTGACTCGACGGCTTGAAGACAATAGACCATCCAAACTTGGTCAACCTTTTTAAGGCTCTGACTCGGCGGCTTGAAGACAATTGACCGCCCAAACTGGGTCAACCTTTTTAAAGGCTCTGGCGCGGCGGCTTGAAGACAATAGACCACCCAAACTGGGTCAACCTTTTTAAAGGCTCTGACTCGGCGGCATGAAGAAAATAGACCGCCCAAACTAGGTCAACCTTTTTAAAGGCTCTGACTCGGCGGCATGAGCCCAAAAAAGGCTATAAATCCAAGACAAAGGAAATAAAAGAATTCCAAATACAAGTAAGAAAAAGACCATTACCAACAAAAATCATTACATAATTCATAAAGTCTGGAAATAAAATAGCCCGAACGAAAAATAACAGAGTAGAGTTATCAGCACCACGCCTTGTTCCAAGACTCGTGCTTGGGGGGCTGTGGACCGTCAATATATTCCTAAGGGCTTAAGAACCCTCTAGAAGGGCCTAACGCCCTTAAAAAGGGCTCCCTAGACCTTAGGCGCGCCCTTTAGTAGGCGCCGCCTTAGATAGCTTCTAGATGCCTCTAAAAGCCGAATAAAAGACTAAAAGCCCAGCTTACTTAGGGTATAAGTTACGCAAAGACAAAGCCCATAGCAGGCTATAAATACTACCCTTGGGATCATTCTCATAATCCAATAATCATTCAAAACCCTAGAACACGAGAAAACCCTAGTTTTCCTTACCGTACTTTTTTGACAAGTACAAGTATGTTTAAGAACATCAGAATATTCAGCATAAAGTACAACTGCCTTAAAGGAAGAAACCCAGAAGAAACATTCTGAATTTCATATGTATGAACCCAGAAGGAGTTCAGAAGGTTGTTTAGAAGGTTGCTCAGAAGGTTCGTTAGAGCAAACCCACAAATCAATGTCCACACCAAGAACATGTAAGAACAGACGTGACATGAACATATCTTATGCAGAAAATGATTTTGACTTTGGATCAAGAAATCATTAAAGGCATCTATGGTGATTAAAGGATTAATGGACTTTGATAGTTCTTGGTATTTGTGCGTTCTTGAGTGGTTAACCAAGACACAAAAAAAGTATAAATCAAACCAAGGATCAAGTGATCAAAGAACATTAAAGCTTATGAACTCAGTCAGAGTTCAGAAAGTTAGAAAGAGTTCAGAAGGTTGGACAGAGTTCAGAAGGTTGTTCATGATGAACATCAAGAACCAAGCCCAGAAATTCATGAACCAAATGAAGAACATGCAAGCTTCACGTGACTTAAATAAAAGTCCAGTAAAGTACATTGACTAATATCAATCAAGGAATAAAGACATTTATTTGATTAAAGTCAAAAATGGCATCTTCAATATTCATTCAAGAATATGAACATCTTAAATAGAAAACATTAGGAATATTCCATTAAGAATATCATCCTAGATGTTTTCCATGTTGCACTTCATCAATGTTTCACTATTAGGATTTGATTACATCAATTAAGAGTCTTACAAATCATCCTAAGTGAAACAAAAGGAACATTCTGAAGTCCTTTGAGTTCAGAAAGTTCAATCCTACTCCATGCTTTTTCTGACATGAACAGTACAGTGGTTGGAAAGTAAAAAGCAAATCCAAAAGCAAGATCAAGTCTGATTCAACAGGAATTCGACACATAAGGGAGTTGGTACTGTACAAAGCTAACCAAATCCCATAAAGCATGGAAGTGAAGTGACAACTCCACTTTATGAGATCCTGCACATTTTCCAAGACAGATTTCAAAGAAGATCTGATCTAACAACATTCTGAAGTCGTACAAGAACAATCTTCATAGTACAACCCAGAATTTCATGCAACATTCATATGATAAAGTCCAGATGCATATCTGACCGTTTATCCACATGAACCCAGATGAAGATCATGATGAACACAACAACATTCTGAAGTATCTCAATTTGCCCAGAATTTCAAGTGAAAGTTGGTGGGTCCCAAGACACGTGGCACAAGACCATTGGTCACTCTCCAACGGCTACAGAGGCTCAAGAACTTTATAAATAGAGATCAAGACCTCAACATAACACGCACCATTGCAAAGCATACAAGAAAAACAACATAAGAGTGTTTTGAAGCTTTAGCAAAAATTGATCATCATAAAGATTCCAAGAAGTCTTTAAAAGTGTAAATCAATTCTTTATGTTATCTCTTTAAAGAGAACTTTTTCCTTCATTCTCCTTTTGTGTGTTTCTACAAACACTCAAACTTCATACAAATTGTAATCAAAGTCTCATCTAACTTTAGGGGTACTAAAGTGTTAGTTTGAGCAAAAGTTGTAAAAGTCTAAGTGGGTAACTTAGCAAGAAAGTGCAAGCCTGCTGAGGCTTAGAGAATACAGGTGTTGTAATTGTTCAGGTGAACAAAAATTGTAAGGTGCAGGATTTGAGAGGTTATCTCAGGCATCATAGTGGAAACTCTTACAAGATTGTGAGGAGTGGACTAACCCACATTGGGTGAACCACTATAAATTTATGTGTATTCTTCTTCTCTTCCCTATACTATTTATTTACAGTATACACAACACACACAAACACATTTATTTATTTAAACTGTTTTTGCACTAACACTTCAGAACGTTCTGAAGTCAGTCTACTAACTTAACTATTCCAAGTAAACAACTTGAGAATCATTTTTAAGTTATAGGTTTAATTTTTAAAGGGTCACAATTCAAACCCCCCTTCCTTGTAACTATTTTATCTACTTCCGAGTGGACACATTTAGGCATATGTATGGTGGAAATATTTCTATGGTGTTAAAATAAGGGTGGAGACGGGGATTAGAAATTGGTTTGATGACAACTTGATTATAGAGGAGAGTGACGGGGAAAATGAATTTTTTTGTCGTGATCAGTGGTTGTAAACTGGCCCTTTGTGTAATATATTTAGAAGACTCTTTGAGTTATCTCAAAATAACTATGTGTTATTTGAGAAGATGCATAGGTTAGGGTTGGATAAGATGTCATAGATTTTTTTTTGGAAGGAGGTGCAGGGGATGTATTGTTGTTCTTTGCTGGACAACATTGTTTTTGAAGGCTAGCGTCATTGATAAGTGAACATGGAAACTTGATCATTGTGAAAGGAACCCTGTTAAAGGTACATCATCTGATGATGTAGGTGGAACATGATGAACCTATGGCTTTCAAAAAATCTCATTGGGAACAAAAATGCTCCTCAAAATGTTTATCTCTTTTCGTGGAGGCTCTTGAATAACTGGATACTAACAAAGGATAGCTTAGCTTGATGGAGTATTTTAAATATGGACTCATTTTTATGCTGCGTCAGGTGTGAGAAAGAGGAAAATGATATTATTTGTATTTTGAGTGTGAATTCTTTGGTAGCATATGTTCTAAATTGGTTGGATAATTATTGTGTTTTTCCCATTAATTCTTGTGAAGGTAATATTCATTTTGGTGGTTCTCAATAGTTCCAAAAAAAAGTTCGTTTCAGTTTTCAATTGATTTGGTTGACTTGCGTTTGGATTATTTGGAAAGACAAAATGCTAAAAAATCATCGTCATACTTCGAGTTGAATTGTTGGTGGAATAATGTGTATACTTGTCTTGGTTATTCTACCTCATGATTTGGTTCTTTAGTATCTTGAACTTTGTATTTTCCATTTTTAGGCACATCTTGTGCTTGAAGTGTTTTTAACATAATTGATTTGGAGTCTTCATACAAACAAAATTCACATCACTCAAGTCACAAATTACATATAATATATTAAATGTTAAGTAACTTAACACTAAAATTTCCTTAGAAAAGGGGTGGGGATGGGGGATCGAAATGAGTTTAATGATAATAAAAATATTATGGAATATTTTTTAAATAAATATAATATCTATTTTATTATTATTTTTAAGGGGATTTATTTTATTATTTATTATTTTGTTATAGCGACAAACATTTTTATCCAAAAAATTCTCAATTAATCAAAGCGTTTATTTTATTAATTATTATTTTATTGTAACCGACCAATATCATAACGGTACATTATTTTATTAATTGTAATGTTATTTCTATTAATTATTATTTGGATGTAATTGACCAAATTTTATTACGCAATATTTTTAATAAATTTGAACGTTTATTTAATTTTTCATGCAAGTAATAAAGATTTTTAACAATTTGATGGAACTATTGTCACATGGGACATGCTGTTGTGAACACGCATGGGGGCTTCTATCTTGAACTAAAATATTTGCGTAAAGTAGAAGACAAAATAACATGAAATACATATATAATTTCTCAATATAATTTAACAAAATTGACATAAAATACCATTAAAGTATTAAGATGTACAAAATAAAAGTCATTCACTGATAGAAGACAAACTACCTTCTGATCAAACAGTTCAGAAAAATTAATTGTATAGACATTATTCTTTCTTTTTCCCTTGAACACTATGGAATTATCATTCTTGTTGATTATTGTGCAATTGGTCTTATCAAACATCACATCATAACCACTATCACAAAACTGACTAATACTAAGTAGGTTATGTCTAAGACCACCTACCAGCCACACATTATTAATAGAGATAGAAGAATTACCAACAGTTCCTATACCAATGATATTGTCATTCTGGTTGCCTCCAAATCCCATAGTTCCTCCCTCTTTCATCGTTAGGGTTAGGAACATAGACTTTTCTCATGTCATGTGTCGTGAGCAGCCACTGTCCAGATACCATGACTTGTGATCTTCCTTTACTCTTAGTCATATCTGTAACATTAAGAATTTCAGACTTAGGTACCCATATCTTTATGGGTCTTTTAGGGTTAGTACTGAAAGTTTTACTCTTCTTCTTTTGTGCCTTGTGCTTTAAGTTAAGTGGCTTCTGTTCATTCAATACCTTAGGTTTAACACCTTTTGGTTTTGAATCCCATGAAGCAACACTTGTTTTCCTTCTCTGAAACTTAGGCTTTAAGACTATAGACTCTGAGTTCTTCAGAACATGTGGCTTAGGTTCCGGTCTCTTCTGTATCTGAATATTTAGAGTCTTAGATTCAGAGTTAGTCATAACCTTAGATTTAGAGTTCTTTGACTTTGAAACATTCACAGTGTTAGAGCTAGAAGCTTCAAGTTCTGACTGGATTACAATCTCAGACTCAACACCTTCAGACACAAAATAAGTTTTCAACCCTTCCTTAATGCATTCACAACATGATTTAAGACTGATTACATTAGGTTTTCCTTTTGAGAATTCAATCCCTTTACCATTGTTCTTATATATGTTGTAAATCATAGAAGCCACTTTGCTTCTGTCAATGCCTGATATAATGAAATCTTCAAGAGCATTATCTTGTTTACTTAAAGGTTTCTCATCACACTTTTCTTGTAGTTTTTGACAAAGGTACTTGAGTTTGTCTTCATAAGTTTTACAAATGAAGTCAAAACCTCTAAGTCCCTCCTCATATACTTTCAGATCGAATAGAGTCTTTTCTTGTGTTTCATTAAATCAACATATTTATATTTAAATATTTCAACTCATTAGTTCTGTGTTCAAAGTGTGGGAGGAGCTCTTTATGTGATTCAATAAGTTCTTCTCTGGGAATTTTAGAATATACCTCATTTTCATCCTCAGAGTCTGTTTCAAGTTCATCTTCTGAAGTCATTGTAGCTACTAACCCAACAGCTACGTTTGCTTCATCTCCAGCTTCATCCTTGTCAGACCCTGACTCATTGTCTAACTCTTCCTAGGTGGCCATCAGACTCTGTTTGATATGTCTTCTGAACTTGTTGGATTTGAAAGTTGGTTTCTTGGACTTCTCCTTTGATTTCTCTTTTTGAAGATCAGGACAATCAACAATGAAGTGCCCTGGCTTCTTGAAGTAAAAACAACTTTTCTGATCTTTTTTCCTTGAGTTTTTGTAACCACTGCTTCTGCTCAAGAACTTCTTGTTCTTCCTAGCCAAATACTGAAGTTTATTGGAGAGCATAGCCATTTTCTCAACAACAGCAGGGTCTTCATCAGAATCTTCAACAGGGGACTCTTCTCCAGACTCATTTGTTTTGAGGGCTTGTGAATGCTTCCCTTTGGACTTTAGTGCAATAAGCTCTGGCTTCTTAGCAGATTCATGCTCATTAAGACCAATCTTCAACACTTAGACACTACAAGAAAATTTGCATTTTGCGACTTTTTAAATGGCTGATTGCGACTGTTAGAAGGGTCGCAAATGTACATTTGCGAATGGCTCCCCAACAGACGCGGATGTTGGGGTCGCAACTGTCTTTTGTGACAGTTCAAGAAAAGGTCGTACCAACAGTCGCAGAAGCTATTGCGACGGTTATAACCGTCGCAAAAGACATTTTTTTAACAAAAAAGAGGAACTGCGACAGTTTGCAAGGGTCGCAATGTATAAAATTTATTAATAAAAAATCATTGCAACAGTTTAGAACTGTCGCAATTTGTTTTTATTAAAAGAAAAATCAGTTTTTTCCTGAATTTTTAATAGAACTTTATACTTAAAAAAAAGATATAAAACTAAATTAATTCATAATAAAAGATATGAACAAATTCATAAACTAAAATACGAATTTTACATTTACATAAAATAGAAACAAGTGATACAATAAGGTTTCTTGAGTTCCTAACATGAAAATTAATCAATAATGTCACGGAAGTCATGATTGTAACTTATCGCGCAATTTAACTATAATTACTTTCTGATATATTTGTCAAAATAACCACTATGGAATAGTATACGTGTGATAGAAACAGATCTTGCCAAACATGATGTGCAATTTTTGCCAGAAGACTATAAGCCAAGGGCCTCAACATCTCAAAGCATGCTCGCCCAGTCCCAAGTAGATCCCTGAAAGTTTGAAAATCTATGAATTAGAAAATGCTAGATACATTTGTATGCTGTCACGCTTAATTTCTTCTTATTTTTCTAAAATTCTTTATAAATTAGAATAAGCTCGATACATTTGTATGTTGTCATGGTGGCCGGGAGGTCAAATTTTATCCATACTCCTGACATGTGTGCGTTTAAATCACAACTCTAAAATTTCTCAAACATATCTAATATTGTAAGCAAAAACAAAGGAAGCTTAATCTAACAGTTAATCATTTGACATTAATA
>Ga0315914_1009610_pt1 | contig 12358 bp, 8 predicted proteins | sample MpolenodulesMG_FD_203920 | JGI IMG/M metagenome (GOLD analysis project Ga0315914, IMG submission 203920) | Medicago polymorpha root nodule microbial communities from Los Angeles, California, United States - elongated nodules | ecosystem: Host-associated > Plants > Roots > Nodule | place: USA... | reverse complement strand
CAGGATCGGTGTATTCAACGGTATCCAGGGTTGTATGGTTCAGATGATAGAATGCATGCTTGTATGGCTGAACTCGGTGTTCCACTCACTAAAGAAACAGGGTTTCACCAGGTGAGTGATGATTTAACTCGGTGTTTGTTTGTTTGATTTCTGCTGTCAGTGTCTTATCATGAAACGTGGTTCACTTATTATTACACTGTCTGTTTATTTTGTGGACCCGTTTTGGTTCGGTGGGTGTGAAACTGCTTTCTACTTTGCTATTTCTTTTCTGTTTTTAATAACTGTTTGCTAATAATAATGCTGATCATAATAATTCATTCATTCTGGTGAAAGCTGTTTTTTATGTTTGGTCTGTTGCACTCATTGAGTGTAATGTGTGTTAGTTTAGTTTTGCTTACCCCTAACGAATTGCTATATTAGGCTCTGATTGGCAAAAGTTAGACACATATTTGAGCTTATAGCCTGTAAGCTCGTGTGGCGGGCTAAAACAGACTTGTTTGATAAATGTTGTTTTCTCACGAGTTTATGGCCCCGTTTGGATTGAGCTCATGAAAAACAACTTATGCAAATAAATAAGTTTTTATCTTAATTCATATGTTCTCACAAATGAAAGTTGTACCTTCATAATTTTTTTTCTTCATAAACTACATTAATAAGCTTCTAAATAATACATAAATGCATATTTATTTGCTTAAGCTCTAAAATAAGCTAATCCAAACAGGGTCACTTATTTGTATGAGCTTATACTGTTTTTGATAAGCTAATTCAAGTAGATTATAGCTTAAAACTTATAGCTTATAATTTTATTTTTTTGACAAACACTTATAGCTGATAATTTTTTATCACATTTTTTGCAATCTTAATTGAAAAAAATAAAATTAAATATTATACATTTTTTATAATATTTCATATTTATTAGCTACTTCATACACTAATTTTACCGAACAATCAACAAAATGTTTTGCAATCTTAAATCAAGCTACTAGCTTATCGGCTATAAGTCATCAACTATAAGCTAACTTATCAGCTATCCGCTTTTTTACTAGGGTTTTGGTGTTTGCTTCGTTCCAATAGTTGATTCTACTTGAAGTTAGAATTTGTATATTTTAAATCTTTCAAAATCAAATTTCGTCATCGCCAAACCAAAAATACCTTTAAATTTTTTTTACCTTAATAGTTGTAGAATTGTTGAAGCTGTAAATTTTCATTTTACCTTGCCGGTTTATTTTTGGTCTTCAAGTTTATATTTATTTTCTTTAAAAAAAAAGTTTATATTTATTTGTGTCGGTGGTGACTTATGGGCACTGTGCATTAAATTTTTGTTCTTCTGATATCGTGGTGGATACTGAACTCTAGCATTTAATTTCTGGACAGTGGAATTTAATCACTGCTATGGTTTGCGGGTATTTTAAGTTTCCTGATATTTTTTTGTTCACATAGTATTTAAATTTAAATTTGACTTAATGTTAATAAAATAACATGTTTAGAGTTTAAACTATTTAGTTTAGAAAAGGTTGGTGGCCGAAAACTTGATACTTCTGCCGTTTTAGTGTTAAAATTTGACTTAATGATTGAAAGAGCTCCATGTGGAATACATGGTTGTTGCCTGGTCCTTAAGATCAAAGTTGTTGAGGCAAGTAGGCAAAGTCATAAGGGCTTTTTACCTTTTCTCCTGATTTCTTTGAAGAATAGAAATATTTGCTATAAAATCTCCTTGACCGTGCCTGGGTTATCTCCCAAGGAGATCTTAATGGTTTTTGTGGATGTGCACCTAGCCACACATGTTTACAAATTAAAAAGGAATATTAATTATTATAATTACATTATTCCAATTATTTTAAAGACATGAAATGAATTTTGTTTTAAATTTTTATCAATAATAATAATATTAAGGTTTTGCCATTTGTTCTAAAAGTATTTTCATTTTCTAAAATTTGTGCTAATTTTTAATTGCTATCAAGAAGATTTGTGTATTAAACAATTGTAATACAAAGAAAATGGAAGATAAACTAGGAATAATGCATATACCAAAAAAAAATGAAAACAGTGTTTTGACATTTTCAATATTTTTTAAAATGCTTGATTTGTTTTCAAAAATTGTAAAAGAAAATGGTGAGAGAAATATTGGATTTTTTTTTTCTTTTTCCGGTTACTATATTGGATATATATTCTCTTGTGTTTATTTTTTATTGGAACAACAAAAAATTATTATTTATAATGAAACCAAACACTGAACATGGTTTAACTTATTATACGAATAATTAGATTACACATATAAGCTTGAGATTGACCACATATGATAGACTCTCAAAGCATCAGGCACAATGTTTCAAAACACCACCACAACCCAAATTCGCTCCACCTGCAAGACTTCACTAGACAGAGCAATAGGATAGCTCCTAAACTCACCTCTAAAGATCTGAGAAAACAAAACTAACACAGAAACACCACTAGCTCCAAGGATTTTAAGAACAAATTTGAAGACGACGACCTGACCCCCCATACACCGTTCACGATCCTTATAACTGAGTCTTATGTTTATTAGTTGAAGTAAAAGTGAAAATAGGAAACATGTACAGTAAACAGGCCTAAATATTTTTACCATTCTCAAAACTGTATTTTATTTTGATGAATAAATCAGAGTTGCCATGCTAATGTTAGACAAGGAATGCAGTATTGTGTATTTTATTATGTTAACTTAATTTTATACTGAGATCCTCTGGTTTATTGGAACAGTATGATGTGTATGGGAACCTGCTCGGTCTTCTTGCATCACATCCGGTGACTCCATTAGTGTCACTGCACCACCTTGATGTGGTTGAGCCAATCTTCCCCAATGTGACTCGCATTGCAGCCCTCCAAAGGTTGACTATACCAATGAAGCTTGACTCAGCAGGGCTCATGCAGCAATCCATCTGCTATGATAAATCTAAGCACTGGACTGTTTCTGTTTCATGGGGTTTTGCTGTTCAGATATTCCGTGGTGTGTTTTCACCCCGAGAGATGGAAATGCCTTCAAGAACGTTTTTGAATTGGTACAGAAGAGCAGATTACACTGCATATGCATTCAACACGCGTCCGGTTAGCCGAAATCCATGCCAGAAGCCTTTTGTATTTTACTTCTCAAAGGCAAAACACAATAATACAATGGAACAAACACTGACTGAATATGAAAGGCATCGTGTCCCTCACCCAGAATGCCGGTGGAAGATGGCCAATCCTGCTTCTGTTGACAGAGTGGAGGTATATAAGAAGCCAGATCCGCATCTATGGGATAGAGTAAGTTATTGTCATAGTTTTTGTATACTCGCCAACTGATTTTGACTGCTTTTAATTTCAAGTTTTAACTTGAAAATTCTACTGGTTTCGTGGCACTGCTATAATTTGATTTTGATTTTTGCTTTGGTATATATTTTACAGGCTCCAAGGAGAAACTGTTGCAGAGTTATGAAGTCAAAGAAGAAAGGAACCATGGTGATAGATGTGGGTATGTGTAGGGAAAGTGAAGTAAGTGAAGCATAGTTTCATCATGTCACTGTCAAATTAAGTATATTAGGGAGGTGGATCAATCTTATGCATTATCTTCTCTTGAAGCTCCATACCAAAATTCCTTTATTTATTCATTGGGTGTGGCTCACTCCCACGAAGTGAAATTTTGTAATTCTTTCCCAGGGTTCACTGAAAATAGGTGAGTTGAGGAAAAGTCCATGTACAAAGAAGTTTGTAGTTTTAAACAATTAGATTTATATTATTAGATGGGACAATAACAGAAGTTTACTTTGTATTATCGTTGAAGAGCCATGCTTATTAATATCATGTGCCAGTCTGCTATTTTCACATTCTTTAAGTATGTTTTCAAACGGGAATAGCTCTTATCAATTTGATAATGTTATATTTAATTTGTTTTTTGTATTATGTATTAACCCCAATGCAATGAGAAAAATGAAGATGAAAATCACAAAAATTCTCTTTACTCACAGTAATTAGGGACCGACTCATCAACTCGTCAGCTTCCTATTTTTTTTTATCAATGGGTTAGACATAATTTAAAGTGAAGCAACCAAACGGCTCATGTATCATTTGTCTACTAAGTTTGTGTTCTTCCACAAATTTATTTTCGGTTAATTTTTATTTTTTAAATAACAGGAACATACTCTCTGTCTCAATTTAAGTGAGTCTTTTGTTCATTTCATATTTATTAAGAAAAATTTATCAGTGAAAGAGAGATAAAAATGGTTTTAAGTGTTCGTGTTATGTATTGGAGCATTTATGATTATTATAAATGCAAAGTCGAATATATTGAATTGAGAGTGATAAAAGTAGTATTAATTAGAGTTATAATTGGAAAAAAAGTTTTTCTATCATGTGCAAATTTACACATGTTAAGAAATTTAAAGTAGTAAGTTTGTATTGAAACTTGAACATTTTGTATTGAAACTTGAACATTTTGTATTGAATATATAACTTTTTAATAAATAGTTGTGGTTTTTCAATAAAATATTACTACTTTTGGTTCCTTTAACAAGTGCAATGTTGCACATGTTAGACAAACCCTTGGAAAAAAAGTAATAAATATTGCATTGAAAAGTGAAATAGATCAGTTATTTTAAAACAATATATTTTTACAAAAGGCTCATTTATTAAGGGACAAATGGAGTATTCTTTTATAATAATAAAATTGTTAAAAAAATGCAAAAAATATTATTAATTTTTTCGTTTGACTGGCTAGGCCGTCAAGTCGTCAACCCGCCATTAAACTTAACGGTGTCGAATTTTAGACTCGGTCATCTGAATTAACTCGGCCCATTTATCCCAGTTTTGGCAGGCTTAAGTGAGGTGGACTTAAATGGAGCGGGTCGGCTCGCTTTGTTATCCCTAACTAAAGTCAAATATAATTTTAAATTCTTTTAAACAAACCGCCCCTATGTCAGTTGGCTTTTTCTCTTATCTTTTGTTGGTTGTTCTTTCAGTAGAATGAATATCTCACAACACTTCTATGTAACTCATCTGCACTATGCACGAATCCATGTTTGCAGGGTAAGGACCTCTCTATTTTTATAATAAACGAAGATATAGTTTACTATAATTATTTTAGTATATACAGAAAATAAAAACACATATTTTAAAAATTGATGACATTAGTTGTATATTTATACACTAAAACTATGCTACTGGTAGAGATGTCTATTCTCTTAAAAAGTCAAGAGGATCCATACTTGTTTTTGAATGGGTCCACATGCAATGACGGATCTTGAGTTTTTTTCTTGAGGGTGCTAAACCTTTTTGAAATATATATTAAATTGCGTCAAGAAACTGTTGAAGTTATTAACGGACATAGTGGTTCATTTTGCTTGAATGCAGTGTAGGGGGTGTAGGTTCGAGTCCCAGCAAGGTTGTTTATTTTTTATAACTAGACCGCTGACTCGTGCGATGCACATGTCTTACCTGTTAAAATAGACGCAAATAAGTTTTAGCAATATTACGATATAGTTCATATGATAGAAAATAAGATACATTAGACACGAATTTAGTTTGTTTTTATTATTAAAACACAATACTTTAGCGTAAAGTACAAAACTTAAAGTTAACACAAACTATCCTTAAATCCAAAGGGTTTGTCTAACATGTGCAACATTGCACGTGCTAAAACAACTTATAGTAGTAAGTTTTTCTTGAAAAATAACAATTATTTATTCAAAAGTTTTATATTTAATATTAAATGTATAAGTTCCAATACAAAATTTCTATTTTAAACTCTTTAACATGTGTAAATTGCACATGATAGAAAAACCTAAATCTAAATTAGGGTTAAAGGAAAGCTTGACCTGATAAACTTTTAAAGTAAGAATGATTAATCAATTACTTTTTCTTATGTATGTAAATTAATTATTATAAATGACTTGGAAAACGAGAAAGCCAACACATAAATGACACGTAAGTGTCACGTTATTAGTAAGATTGACAAATCATCAAAACTAATGGGGACTAAAAAAAAAGTGTTATAGGGAGACTAAAATAGTGATTTTAAAATAGAGATTTCCAATTAAAATTCTTTAACTTAACATTGTTGAGGCAAAATCCCTAATTAATTTTAAAGATAATAAACCAATATTATTAAAGAATTAATGGACTTTGATTAATTCCTTGGTATTTAACTTGTGTTCTTGAGTGTTTTACTAAGACATGAAGAAGGTTTAAATCATACCAAGAATCAAGAAATCAAAGGACATTTGAATTCATAATCTAACACTGAGGTCAGAAAGTTAGATTAGAATGTTGCTCGAAGATCAGAATGTTCAAGCAGAGATCAGAAGGTTGTTCTTATACAAGCCAAGAATCTCAAGAACATTGATCAAGGTCATGCAAAGCACATGTGACATGGATATATGTTCAGTAAAGTGCATTTGCATGGATTAATCAAGCAATAAAGGCATATACAAGGATTATATCAAAAAGGATACTCAATGTTCATTTAAGACTATGAACATTGATGTACTAGGAAAATTCCACAAAGGAATATCATCCTAGATGTTAAAATAACTGCTCTTCATTGTTGTTTCACTATTAAGATTTGATTACATCAAATGGTAGTCTTACAAATCATCATAAGTGAAACAAATGGAACATTCTGATGGTCAGAATGTTCAGCTCTTCATATGCTTACTTTATGAACAGTACAGTAGGTGAAAAACAAAAAGGCAAAAGCAAAGCAAATATGTCCTGCTCAATCAGAGATAGACAACGCATGTGAGTTGGTACATTACATGGACCACACAATCCCTCAAAGAATGGGCATGAAGATGCAGAATCCACTTTATCTCTCTTGCACCAGTCCCTAGGCAAATCTGGGATAGTAACTTTCTGATGTGTGTGGAAAAGCCCATACTTTGGTTATTGTCCAGAAACTCATATGAAAAGCATATGACACGCCCAGAAATTCATGTGTTCATTCATACATGATGAACCCAGATGAAGATCATGATGAACCCAGATGAATATCATCATGAACACAACAACATTCTGATGTTCATCAGAGATCAGAATGTTTGCCCAGAATTTCAAGTTAAAGCTTGTGGGACATAGGACATATGGCATAACACCATTGGACACCCTACAACGGCTATATGAGCCCAAAGACTCTATAAATAGAGATCAAGGCCTTAGCAAAACTTGCACCATTGCAAAGCATACAAAAAAACAACTTGAATTGTTTGAAGCTCTTGCAATTGAAATTGGTTATCACTGAAGGCTCTTTTTACCTTCTTGTAGTATACATCAATACTCTTCGTTATCTCTTTCAAAGATAACTTCTTCTTCTTCCTCCTCTTCTGTTTGATTATCAAACATTCAAATCTCTTACGAATTGTAAACAGAGTCTCATCTAGCTTTAGGGGTACTAAAGTGTTAGTTTGAGCAAAGGTTGTAAAAGTCTAAGTGGTTAACTTAGCAATAAGGTGCAAGCCTGCTGAGGCTTAGAGAATACAGAGTTGTAATTGTTCAGGTGAACAAAGATTGTAAGGTGCAGGATTTGAGAGGTTATCTCAAGCATCATAAGACGGCGAATAAGAGAGTGCATCTGCCTGGAGAAGTGATATCCCGGTGAAGTCTGTACTACGTTGCAGGTGCGTCTGTAAGTCATGGCTCAATCTTATCTCTGATCCCTATTTCGCATCTTCACATTTTCTACTTGCTGCATCACCCACACATAGAATCATGTCCGTGAAAACTTATCTTTTCAAAAAAGCTTATGCTCATGAAGCTCTATCCATAGATTTTAATGCATAGCTCAACGATCATTCTGCTTATCATTCACCAAGCGTTGATTTTGTGCCTCCCCAATCCTGCATTGATATTATAGGTTCGTGTAGAGGGTTTTTATTATTGGATTGTTACAAATGCCTTTACCTATGGAATCCATCCACTCGTGTCAACAAGCAAATACCTCTGTCTCCTATGATTATTGCCGATAATGCCGACAATGTTCATATTACGTTTCTGTATGGATTTGGATGCGACATGTCTAGCGATGATTACATAGTAGTTGTGGGGGGTCCTATAATAAAAAATACATGTTATCTAGTTCAATTGACTTGGAGATTTTCTCATTGAGAGGTAATCAATGGGAACAAATTGAGTTTGATTCTGATTTGCCTTATAAGAATACTGCAAGCTCTAATGGTGGTCCCAGAGTTGGGTTGTTCTTGAATGGTTCTATTCATTGGCTGGTTTATGATAATAAGACTAAAATGGATGTTATTATTGCCTTTGATTTAAAGGAAATGACACTCTCAGAGATTGCTCTTCCAGATGATTTTTAGTGATTACTCTACTAGAACTTATGATTTGATGGTATTTGGCAAACTTATAAGTGTATGGAATACGGAGACGTCTACACTTAAGATATGGGTGATGCAAGAATACGCAATACATTCATCTTGGACTAAGACTTTTGATTTTTCTTTTCACCCCGATCCGGAGTTTTCCCCAGTATGCTTTACAAATTGTGGTGATATTGTTGGACCAGCTAATGGTGGATTAGTTAAGCTTAATGTCAAAGGACAACTGCTAAAGTATCGCTCCTATAGTGACCGTTGCCTTATGAGATCCCAAATGGTGGTGTATACAGAGTCTCTACTTTCACTAAGCTTAAGATGACTAGTGATATCAAACCAGAAGATTTTTTTTTTTTGGTCAAGTAGTCTAGTGGCTAGAATTCACCTTATAAGGTGAATAAGTGGGGTGTCCGGGGTTCGAACCCCGGCCCCTGCATATAATAATGCATTGTCCTACCAGCTGAGATATGCTCACGGGACCCAAACTAGAAGAATTTGATTGTGAAATATTGGTATCTACCATTTTACTGATATCTATCTTGTATTATGAATTCTTTAGTATTTTGTGGTTCTATATTATTTTTTGACAAATATTTGATAATTGATTAACATTAACAATGGAATATGTTGTTAAAGAACAAAAACATTCAACATTATTTCTTTAGTCCTTAACCACTTAATGATGAATCATACATTGTCATTTTCTCATAGTATCTGAATTTTTAGCTGAAAGATAACACAACAACTTGTTCTTCGACACTGATTTTTGCAGCATCTACAAATAATCAACAATATTACACATAGATTCTAATTTTGACTGGGTTTGATGAAAAGATTGACTTACAACCTGGATCGATTCACGGTTTAAGTTGCTCCGGTGCTGTCCATTGTTGGGTGCTGCGGTGTGCTGCAGTTTCTTTGCTGTCGGTATTCTGTCAATTTTTGCTGTTCTCTGCTGAGTTTTTGGGGACTCCTTTGCGGGTTCAAACAGCACCTGCTGTTTTTCCTGTGCTGCTGTAGCCGTGCAGCTGCTGAGTTGCAATAGCAGGGCCTGTCGTGTTGGAATTTTCTGTTTTGGGTAGGCCTTGTTTTAGAGTGCCTAGGGAGCCTTTTGGGTTCTTTGTTTGGGGCTGAGGGTCTGTTTGTGCCTGGTTTGAGCTATGGCAGTGTAATTCGGTGGCGATTGTACCGGATTACAGGCTCATAACTTGCTACTGTCACAGTTTTTGGGTTCCTTGTGGAGGTGCTAGTTTGTTATTTCGTTTTGGGGTTGGGTGTACCGTCTATATCCAGCACCTTTTTGTATCTTTATGTCGTCCATACCTTGCGTCTTGTAGGATTGGCGTTTAATAAATTTTGCTGATTCAGAAAAAAAAAGAAAAAAAAAACCTGGATCGATTTAGTTGAGTTTATTTACTACTATAAGTACCTATGAAATTGTGAGACTGTTTGGAAGAGTTTGTGAAAACAACTCCTAACATGTCAATAAATTGTTTTTCATATCATTTTTATAAGCTTTCCAGGATAGCTTATGAAAATATCTTATAGTTTATATGAAAAATGAGTTTAATAATTTGTTATATGATAAACACTTGTACTATAAGATTTTTGGGATGCAAATCTTGATCATGAAATCTGAATAGATTCAAAATCAATAAGAGACATGAAAAAGTTTCAAATTGAGTGTCTTTGATTAATTTAATTATTACATAACTCATGTGAATCTCAATGGATTTTGATTTATGGCAGGTGAGAAATACTGACAATTCATGTACCGGTGGAGTTTGTTTCTGAAACCTGGTATATTTTTGTCAAACTCAATTAACTCTTCAAGTTTTTTACATATTATTATAAATTTAATAGGAAATCATTAGTTGGCAGTGAAAATAATTGCGTATGAATGTATTCGTTTTAACAGGACTGCACACATGAGAAGCAACTGCATCATGGGGAAGACATAGTGGAATCTGACACTCAAATGGCTGGAATTGAAGGATTACTCAAATCCTTTATTTGAACCGTTTTCATTTTTTTAAGTGTGTAAACTGTAAATATCAATTCGAACCACTTTTATGTTCTTGCTCGCAAACAATCGTTCTGTTCTTTCTACTTTTAGTATAGTTCTTCTCTGTGTAAGTTTTATTGACTCTAGGTTCTTTAATTATTATGCATGATGATCTCTTTAATTTTGTGTATTTTCCAATTTTTAGTATTTACTAGATCGCCGATCTGTGCGTCGCACGGGTCTCATCAACCGTAATAGACACTAATAAATTAAGTTTTAGGAGAAATTTGTATTACCATTAAACATAGTAGGGTAAACATTTTTTTTAAGAATGAATTGTAAACAACGTTAGTTATCATAAACATATTACCATTATACTTAACCTTCGCTAGAACTCCAGATTTCCAAAACTCTCTTACCTTAAAAATCGGAGGATTAAAAAAAAAAAAAAAAGACATGAACACCCAAGGAAAAGCAAGCGACCATGTAATTTGTGTTTAGGGAGAAAATATGTGTCTTTCGTGCCACTTAAACAATCTAGCTAACTAATGATAGTTCTCAATTATTATCTCCATCAACAACCTTCCTAATCCTAATGAACTAAAACCTCAAATGCATATTGCTACATATATATAGCAAGAAAATAGAGTTCATTCGGATTCAATTGCTCCTCAAATTATAGTTAGAAATGAATCAAAATTGAAAGGCAGTAGTAAAGGAAAAGATGAAGCAAAGAAAACATAAACAGATTCAGAAGGAGAAACAGCAAAGAAAAAAAATGAGAAAGGGGATGAATGAGAAGATAACAAAATTAAAAGTCTTGACCTGATGCTTAATCCTATCCAAAATCTCACTTTTAGTTACAGGAAAAAAGAAGAAGAGAGGAATCAGATTTGAATCGTAATATTCAGAAGAGATAATATTTGATAATTAGAAGATAGGAGAAAGATTGAAACCGTTTTTAACATCATCATGTCTCATAGTTTATCTTAATTTTGTCTAAAATCACTCTACTTTTTCCTTCAAAAAAGATAGAAAGTCCTTGTGCGTTCAAAATTATACGAGTGTTTAGCATCTTAGCATATTTTTATGTTGATATGTTCATGTAATATAATAATTACTTGTAGTACAATTAGAATAAAGATGCTTTGTATTATAAAAATGAATTTTTTTGGACGAAACTATATAAAAATGAGATTAAAGATACTTTATGTTTTAATTACATGATTGAACTTAAATGGTTAATAAATTTCATTTAAAAACGAATTATTTGAGAGATCTGGTTCGAAATAATGGCAAGAATAATTTTTAGACCATTATTACTTACCTCTTGATCACAATCTAAATTGCCAAGGTATCTTCTTTTAAAAAAATCGGTGGGTTAAGACAAATTTTATATAACAAAATGAGCCAAAAAATAAATTATTTTTCTTTTAGATATTCATATGAGACCTGTTATTCTGTGAAGCAGATTAGCAAATGACCATTAGCATTAAGATGCTCCCAATTCTACTTGCCTTGCACAGTACGGTGTGTTGTTTTCTAAAAATATTGTTGATTCACATAACGAATTAAACACATCATTGATGATTCAAAAGGCAAATACTAATATTAAACGCTGTACGGTGTTTTTTTTTAAGAAGATTCTGTAAAATAAAGTTAGAATCTATTACCAAAAAAATTGTAAGAATCATATAGAATTGATATCTTGTTAAAAGAAAATTGACATATTAATATCCAATCAAATAGCGACTATCAAGCTTCCTCCAAAACGAAACAATAAAATGAAAAGAGAGTTTCTATTCCCACTCTTCTCTGCTAGTTTGGATTTTGAAATCCAAAATGTTGTACGTTGTTGTAAAGTATTTCTAACGAGTTATACTGTTCGAACTGTATAATAAAAAATAGGCAAATTCTATGGTACATTCAAAAATTTGGGTGTATTGGTACACCAAATCAATAAATTAATAGTTAAATGTGTTATTTTTTGAAGAGAAAAATTGTTTTATGTCACCTATAA
>Ga0315914_1009605_pt1 | contig 12363 bp, 8 predicted proteins | sample MpolenodulesMG_FD_203920 | JGI IMG/M metagenome (GOLD analysis project Ga0315914, IMG submission 203920) | Medicago polymorpha root nodule microbial communities from Los Angeles, California, United States - elongated nodules | ecosystem: Host-associated > Plants > Roots > Nodule | place: USA... | reverse complement strand
ATTATAAAATATGAAACAACACAAAATAAAATTAAAATATGTGAAAAATTACTAAAGACAATAAAGCATGGTTATTTAAAAGTTAATTTTATACTCTAAATTATAAAATTAATAACAAAATATTTTAATATAATTATCATTGACATTTAAATTATAAAAATGAATTAATTTTTCTTAAAAGGTGGTTCAAAATTAATATATATCATAAAAATATTTATTTATGTTAAAATAGATTAAAGTGTAGTGCATATTTAATTATTAAGGAGGGGGTTGTAATTCAAACATCTCATAAGGGAGGGGAGTATAAATTTTATTTTTCAAGGGATGGGGGTGTATATTTTAACTTAAGAGGGGAGGGGAGTGTAATTCAAGAATCTTTGAGGGGAGGGGAGTGTAATTTACTCTAAATATATATATGGATTCGAAAATATGGGCTTTTCCTTTGAGTTGCACTTTTGTTAATTAACTCCCTGCACCTACCACTGAATAGGACTATAGGAGTAAAACAATTTTATTTATGTCATAAAATAGTAAAAAAAAAATTTAGTAACACGGTAATTTTATTTATTCATAGTACAGTAACTTAAATTTTAAACTAATTAAAATGTTTATATTTTTCTTTGGTATAGAATGAATATTTATCATATTTATGGTTGACCATAAAAGAATGTAGAATCCTTCAAAAATATAAATAAAAGAATTTAGAAATATTTTATAAAAATGACAACGTAGGAATAATAATTAGAAGGATTAAACAATATAATTCACGAATGCTAAAAAATACAACAACAAAAAATTAGATCTAAAAAAATGGAGGAAGGAATCTAGAGATCCAGACAAAATGAAAAGGAAAATTGAATTCAAATTTGTTGGTGAAGTAGATTGATCCAACGAGAGTTTGAGAATGGTGAGAGACTAAAAATTGATTGAAGGATGATGGAAATGAAGTTTGTACTGTGGGTTTGGATTGTTATGTCTAGAAAATGTGTTCTATGGTGGTGGAGAGTTCCAGAGAGAAAGAAAGGTTGAGTGGATAGAAAATGGTGCAAGTTGTTCAACTATTCCTATTTATTTTTTTCTTAATTTTTTAATTTTTTTTATAGTGGTGTAACGGATATAATTTTATTTTAAGGGTATTTTTGACATATTAATAAAAACAATTGAATTTAAATTCAAATTTGAATAAAAAAATAAGTGATTTTTTTACATATTAATAAAAACAATAACAATTGAATTAAAGTTTAAAGGCTTAAATGCAATTTTGACCCCCTTAGTTCCAAAATCCCAGGACAACTCTTCGAGATCACATAGAGTGTTTCATCATTAATATCTGTATTTGACAAACTTAAATAACACAATAAATGCATTAATAACCAGAAGCATTTGTAAGAGAAAATGGGTGTGAGGGTATTTTAACAAACAACATCTGATGAACTTTTTGACCAATTGCAATATCAAACTGAGATTGAGACGGAGTTCCTGATAATAAATCATGTAAATAATACAATAAATTTAAGTAAGTTGATTCTAAGTGTAAATCTTATCACTGCTTGTTTGATCCCTTAGCCACTAAGAGAACACATCAAACTGATCAACATCTGAACTGATGAACATGTTCTGTATGCAACAAATCCACTCAATATAAAAGACTTTGTTACTTTGTGATACAAATGTTCCGTTTCATAGTCCACTTGGAATTCTTTTAACGTTCCCATCTAAAAACCTCAACTCTTAACATCTTACGAATAAAGCATCTAGCTTGAAATTACCACAGAATGTTGCACAAATTTGCTAATCGTGAGCTAGAAACTAGGTTAACATAGACCTAATCAAAGCTTGATATACATTTCATCAAATTCATTAGAAAATAAAGGAAATCCTTTTGGAAAATTCACTAAAAATGAGGTTAATAAAATTCGCCACTCAACAAAATTTTTGGAAAACTACACATTAATCCAACAAGACAAACTTTTTTTCTCCGACAATATAACTATAACAAAATAAAGGAAGTTCTTAGACACTCAATTGTGCTTTGGAACCTTTCCATTCTAGCTCTTTCTTTAATTCCAAACTTGCTTTAATTTCTTTGAACTGCAAACCATCTTCCCTTGATCTCCAGTTACCTGTAGGCGTAAAAAAAAAATCAACAGTTACTTAGTTGATTGAGAAGTAAAGACGCAGCAGCTAAATGCCAGAACTTCGATATTGGCAACATAATGACTTCTGATCCGATTTATATATACCCACATTAAATGTTTTATTAAAAGGACACAAACACATTCCACACAACTTCATTTTACAAGTTCTATCAAAACTGAACTCAATATATATGAATTTCCGGCGTATACAATTAAATTATGAAATTTTTTGAACTGTTATTTATTCCATAAAAATTTATCAGAATTTTTCATAAGCATCAAGTTTAGGAAATAAGGCATTCACCATTTACTCTTATATTTTGTAACAAGAAGATAATGCCTTAATGATTTCGTCCAAGTTATATGATAACATTTCTATGAAACAACCATATGACCTTTCTACCAAATAGAAGCCACATGAATTGAATCTACATATATGCTACAACAGCCAAGGTATAATCACTACCCAACACCAACACTTCCTAAATTGAAACTGCTGCTGGTGTCATATATGCTATAACATGAGCCGTATCTGAATGCCTTTATAAGAAGTGATTGAGGATGAGTCTGTGATTGATGTCATGCCAAATAATTGATACTTATCTAACTCTTAAATTACCAGATTTAATCTAGTTTCTGATATTGTTTTTACGCTTGTGACGCCAAATAATAAAATTCATCTACAAAAGCACTCTAAAGCTCAATTTAAACAGAATAATGAGAAAACTTTCAAGAACCTAATAACAAGGATTATCACTCTATGCGAAGGTTTAAGGATCACTGATTCAGTTAGCTTGTTACTAAAAATATCCTAATTACTTCAAATATCTAAATTACATGAAATTTGTGTAATGTTGTTAGGCCTAATAATTAAGTCAAATCTAATAGTATAAAAAGTCAAGGTCAATATGTATTCTATGGCACAAAAGGGTATTATCAAATAAACTGGATAAGGAAATAAACTATCAATTAACTAACACTAGACTGAAACACCAAATAGAAGTCAAAAAACAAGTCAAGAAAAATGCTCTTCTTAAAATTACTACACCAATGCGATCAAGCTTAAGCACGCAAAATAAATCAAGCTAATAATTCAAACAACAAACAAATGAAACAGTGATGACAAAATGAACCAGAGTTGATAGTGAAAAGACATTAGAATCATACACTACAATATTATCATGAGTAAATGCACGTTTGTAAGTTTACATTTTAATAAACTAATTTCTCAGAAAAGTAAATCTTAAAACAAAAACAACTTACAGAGTTCAAACTTCAGCATAGCATTTTTAGATTACCAGCAAAGAAGGCATCCATGACGCAAGAAGAATTCCCTACTTAAATCTAAATCTAAATCTAAATCACCCAAATAAATCTCTATAAGTTGTGTGCAGTTTTCTACCACATGTTTAACTCCCTTCTTTGTGACCCTTTTACATTTTCTCAGTAACAGTTTCAAAAGCCCCCAACAATTCCTTGAGATCGCATAGAGTGTTTCATCATCAACATTTGTATATGACAAGTTCAACACCTCCAGCTGGGGAATTTCAAAGTTTATTTCAAGTTGCTTCACACTTGAACATTCGGCTAAGTTCAAATGCTTAATCTTATCATATCTCCTTAAAACTTGACAAATACCTTTAGATATTTTAGTGCAAGTATTCAAATCAAGCAGCTGCAAATTAGGGAAAAAGGAAGCTAACATTATAATCTTTTCATCACGTAAGCAATAATTTTTACCCAAAAAGAGAGACTTTAATTGAGGGTATACACCAGAATTCTCTACACTCTCTTTCCCAATAGCTGTGTTTTCCATTTTTATCTCACTAAGCGAAGGACAATTTCTTACGAGGGAAAACAAGGCTGATGCTGTGAGCATTGAACAATGATTAAGGTTTATAGACACCAAATCACCAAGAAACAAAGAGAACTCGGCAACATGTGTATCATTAAGGAAAAAAGTGCCTCTCAGATTCAAATGGTGAATACATCGACACTTTGATAACAGAGAGTGAATTCCATTAATTAAATCATTTTGATTGTTGACCAACTGACTTTGTGATAACAGAGAGTGAGTTCCATTCCTGAAATTAGATTGACGTTCGAGAAAATGGTAATCGAGTTCGAGGTTGAGTTCTATGAGCAATGGGAAACAATCTGCAATGAGTAACAAGTCATTTTTCTTGAGAAAGTTGATAGAACAAGTGAGAGAGGTCAAAATAGAAGATATGAGAAACTGTTTTAGGGTTTCGGATCAATACAGAACAAGGGTTAGTTTGTTTGTAAAGTAAATACTGTTATTCCTTCTCTATTTATATGAAACTAGTAAATGGGCTTTCACTGTGGACTCAATTTCATTTGAGAGAATAAAAGCACTTTTGCAACTCGATCAATATACAAGTAAAACAATTTCCTTTATTTCAAAACCAATTTTACTTTCCCTAAAAAATATAAAAATAAAACCAATTTTATTTATTTCAAACCAATTTAATTTGACTATTATTTTTCCCACCCTGCCTGCAAAAAAACCAAAAATACCCCCTGGTCCGGATTATGTAATCCGAACCAGATTGTTAGTAATTTTCGAAAAACGAAATCCGGGCACTTTTCAAATGTGATGCTTTGTGTTTTCTTTGATGTCAAAGGTTTATGTTGATCGTTATATAACCCTCGCATAAGCTGCAAAGCAATTGCAGGGGTTATATGAACGGTCAACAATGACTATGACAGAGAAGACTGGAGATCTTGAGCGATGTGAGTTTCTTCAATGGGAAATGAGAGATCTTATAGAGAAGGTTGTTGAGGTCGAGGTCGCAGACGCATTATTTTGTGAGATCGAGGGAGTTGAAGTTGGCGAACCTTTTGAGGAGGCGATCGAGGAAAGGAAGCGTTGCATCTTTGACAGTGAGTTAAAATAGGAGAAATATGGTCATTGAGAGGAACCGTTTGGAGACGAGGGATAGAGATTTCAAGTAACGACAGGTATTGCGGAGTTTGATGTAGTGGCCGTTATCGTGGATGATGAATCTAAAGATATGCTCCCAACACTCATCAGGTAGATCTGAATGTGTTGGTGCCACTGTTTGTTGTGAAGGTTTCTTTCGTCTCATTGTGAGGTGTAAATTGAATAAAACGATGTTGTTTGCCTCCTCCAATTTCTCAACGTTCACAAATAGCTATGTCAAACTTCAAATACGCGAAGAGAGTAATATCGATAGTTTCCTTAAAAAAACAATATTAAATAACAGACCACTGTACCGAAAATTATAACATAAACATTCAAACCACATTACTGCAGAATTTTTGATTCAACAGCTGAAACTTGCATCTCATTTTTCTCCATCATAACATAACTGAATAAATCCATTCCAAAACTTATTTCGTCTTAAATTTTGTCTATTTTCCAATGGTTTAATTCCCACTCAAAAATGATTCCTGCACAAGTAGATCTATACGAGTTTTAACCAACATTTCTTAAAATTCCACCATAACCAAACTAACAAATCCATCTCTATCTACACCATAAGCTTCTGAATCAGATTAAGCTTATCTCTCCAAGTCTTAACCTTTCTCCAATCCTTCAATTTCAGATCCTACTTGATTCCTTATGTCAATATTCAACAGCAGCTCCTATCAATCCAACAAACATTTAATTGCCGAAAATTATACTTGCATATGCTCACATTAGGAGGAAAATAGGAAAAGGAGAAATTGGATAAAAAAAGGTCTAGGGTTTTGTTAAGGAGGGAAAATAAGAGGCAATTTGAGCTTACCTTGACTTCATACACTTCCATGGGGAGGAAGCATAACTCTCGGCTGGAAGACAAGGAAAGGGCGGAGGAGAAATGATTTTGTGATTTTTCCATCATTGTCCAATTCAGTATATACTATGATCTGTCATTAGTTATTTAATATAAAAAAAAAAACTGAAAAAATAATTTGGGTGACTCACTACCCAACTAAACCCAAACCGAAAATGAGTTGGTTTGTCAAAATTGACTCAATAGTGTAACGGGTGGTTATTTGACCTCACCCAAACCGAAGTACCTTGTATGGTTCGGGTCTTGAGTTTGGTCAAACGCAACTCAAACCGACTCATGTGCATCCCTAATCAAATTCATGCTATTCTGGCTATCTTTAGTTTCTTTTTTTTTTAATGCACGCATAAAGAACACAGTACACGTCCCTCTGAGCTTAACTCACCTGATAAGGGATAATGTAAAATACATGTAGGGGTCAGGTTCGAACCTTAGACATCCCGCTTATTCATCTAAATTGCTAATTTCTCTTACCACTAGACTCACGACAAAAAAATAAAAAAAAGGCACAGTACATATGCACATAATGGGGTCTATTTAACAACCATCTATTGGAGTTCCTATAATGTATTACCATTGAAGTTATTGGATCCTTAATAAATATTTTTATTAAAAAAACTATAAATAAATGATGTATACACGTGGGATCTATTTCTAAAGTCATTGTTAGTTTACTACCATTGTTGATGTTCTAAGGGTTTTTTTGTATTGACTTATTTTAAAACTTTTATACAAATAAATAACTTTTTATGTTAATATGTCAACTCATAAATTCTCACTAATGAAATGAAAATTGTATTTTCATATGTAGATTTTTTATAAACTACCTTGAAAGCTTATGAATAATGAGTAAAAATTTATTTATTTGCATAAACTGTTTTACATAAATTCATAAAGAAGTCAATCCAAATGGGCTCTAAGTCAGTATAACATTGCACCGTGTAAGGATCGGAGTTTCAACTGTGGATTTATCACTTATTCACCTTAAATGAAGGTTGTTTGACCAAAAAAATAAAAATAAAAATGAATAATCCTTCAAAAATAATAATGTATGAACTTTTTAAAATGAATAAACAATTTATACATAAATTATAACTTTCTCAGCAATTTAGTTTATGAATTCTTAAATTATGGAAAAAAATACATCAATTTAGTCTCTAAACTATAATAATTGAAATAGAGTAATAATTTAAGGGTTAAATTGACTGTTTGTTCGATTTGAAGTTGAATTGCATGTAATTTTGAAGACAACAATTCTATTTTTTTTATATGATTCAAAAGTATACTATTCTTCATTCCTTTAAGCTTTTGTGAGTTAGAACAAATTAGAAAACATTGTAGCTCCAGCCTTAGAATCTCTTATGCTCTCTTTTTTATGAAATTTATTTGCATATGTAAATCAATGTTTATTTGGTTTATCTAGTGGGTTCTAATTCAAAAACTTAATTGACAGGGGCTGAAAAATACTAATACCGCTTTTTTTAGAATTCAAATCCGAAAATAGTGGTGTTTCAATGGAATCCTAGGTTTTGCCTTGAAAGATAGTGGTGTTTGGGGAGTGCTTGCTGCTGTTCGCTGATCTTCTGCTATTCTTGGGGTGACCTTCTGTGCACGTTTCTTGCTGCAGTATTTTAATCACAGGAAGATTGCTTTTTTGATATTCATTGTGTCTTAGTAACACAAGTAAATGACCAAAAAACTCAGCGGCAATTAATTGCCGGCGTGTTTTTTAGTTATAAGACAGCGGTAGTTAACTACCGCTGCGGATATTTTAGTTTTTTACTTGTGTTTTTAGGAAGTATTGAAAGTAAGAAAAGCAATTGTCTTAATCACAGAGAGGTTCTGTTATAGGCAAGGGGGTTTTGTTGTTCCTGTTTGGTGTGTACTCGGCAGTGGGCTATGTTTTGGATAGGCAGCTGGGGTGATGTTGTTCTTGTTGGGCTCCTGTGACTTAGCTGTTTGATTTCTGCTCTCCCCCCAACACAAAACACTCGCGTCCTGCAGTGTTGTCGAAAATGTCTCTGCGTTAGTTAACTAACGCAAGTGTAAAACTATGTGTTAGTTAACTAACGCTGCGCTACTTAAGTAACGCATGTATAAAGAATTGCGTGACTTAAGTCATGCTGTATGAGTTAACTCACGCAGATGTTACACCCCGCGTGAGTTAACTCACGCATGTCTTTTGGTACCACTTATGCTATAACCTTGGTGAGCTCTGTTTATAGGATTATAATTGTGTAAACTTTGTTGGATTATAATTGTTAAGCCTGAAGACTCATCCTTGGGTAATGTTTTTTTAAGGATCCTTTGGTAATGTTTTACGTTAGTATTGTAGGAGATTGTTATAAGGCATTAAAAGTCAAAACTATATTAATGTAGGTTGTCACTTGTAGAAAGTTTTTGCCTTTTACACGTGCCTTCTGATTTTTGGAGTTTCATGCATGTTTTAGTTGATATCATTGACAAATCTCATAATCTGCCACTTTTCAACACCACTTGTTAAAACCCACACTATCTTGGATTGCACGTGTTGATATAATAAGGGTAGAGAAAATGGTTTTGGTTGCCACCAAAGTGACCAACTTCTTTATACTTGGGTTGCTTTTTTTTGCAGGAAATGCATTGGAGTATAATAATAACTCAGCGTGAGTTACTCACGCAGGAGTATTTTCGGCAAGGCTGCATGACGCGAGTGTTTTGTGCAGGAGAAGAGCAAAAATCTTATCATAATTGGCATAGTCTTATTTTCATTAGGTTTATTTGATTTTTTTTTCACGGGTTTTGGTCCATGTTCCCCCTATAATTTTTGGTTTACGGTACATGCTAATTAATTTTTTTGGTGCACTGCCAATATAATTGGGATGAAAGAATCTTGATTATGCATGATCATATAGGGTCGGATTCCGGTTTTAGACCTCGTATTTAAATATTTTTAGCCCAACCCAATAAAACCTAAAGTCTGTTAGGGACGGTTATGAATGAGTCGGATAGTCGGTTTTAACACCTCTATGCATTCTAGCTATTACACCAAGAAAATCTTGGATTATCTCAACCGTAGCTTCAAAGAAGATTGATTGAGGAAAAACCTTGCTTTTTTAGAACTTTTTCCAACATCCATGTCGGATTTTGCATGATATTCCATTCTTGTTTAGCCTCCATGACCAAATTGAATGCTTAGAAATTTTGGAACATGCCACCTTTTGATTTAGGACTTGTCAATCAATATCGAGCCATCCACTAAGTCCATTTTCTATTTGTTTCTCGACCCAACCAAAACACATGAAACATTTTTTTTTCTTCAGTATCATCTATAATGCAATTTTGGACAACAAAGATGCGCATGATATAATCTCTTGAAAAACTGACTTGATCATCACCTCTTTACTTTGCCTTAGACAAAGCTCTTGCTCTCCAATAATTTATTTTCTTCCATACCCGATCATTGATAAATGAAAAAGTCGCTTTATTGCTCCTTCCTACCATTGATGGTAACCCCGAGTAAGTACTCGGTCCAAGAACATGACAGACTCTCGAAATTCTTGATAGGTTTTTCTTGAGCTGCATGGCTCACGCTGCGATTAATGAACATTTTCAACTTTGTCAATTTCACCTCTAGGTAAGATTCCTCCTCATATGATCTCAATATTTGCAACAAATATTCACCTCAGTAACATTTTCCCCGTAAAACAATAAATAGACATGCGCAAAAGGCAAGTTAGAAACTATGTGGGCACCTCTACAATCTTCACCCGATGATTATCCCCTCTACCAATTGAAATTCATCATTATGAATCCCCTCCACCACCAATATGAAAAGATAGGATGATAATGGACCCCCTTAACGAAACCCCATTATTGGAAAAATAGGACCAACTTTGTGAAAATTCATCAATATTGAATAATTTATCGAGTGCACACACAACATCATCCAACGATCCACTTATCATCAAATATATATCCTCTCTAAAACTCCTATAAACCCGAATTAATTTTATCATAAGTCTTGCTAATATCAATCTTTAAAGTCATTTCTCCCCTCTACCCCTAGTCTTCCTATTCAAAGCATCAATAACTTCCATGAAAATAAGAGCTATGTCTATGATAGATATACCCACTACAAAAATAAATATACCCTCTACAAAGGTCAATTGTGCATGAGAAATACAGTTGTCAAGGCAACACTTAAGTCCATTAGTAAGAAGTTTTGAAATCATCTTATAAAGAATATTACAAAAGGATATAGGCGTTAAATCCTTCATCGCCATCATATTTTCACATTTACAAATAACACAAATATTAATTAATTTCATTAAGATTAGTTGGGAAATAACCTTTGCTTCAGCCAAGTAGTAGCTGCTGCAGAGATGTCATCACTATGAAGTTTCCAAAATCATTGAGAAAAGGCTAGGTTAAAACAATATGATCTCGATAATAAATATTTACCTAAATCATGGATATTTTGCAATTTTATTTTATTTTTGTTAATAAATGTTTTGTAATTTCTTCCCTAAAAAAATATTTTGTAAAAAGAAAATGATGTTTCATAAATATAAAGCAAGTGTACAATGGACGTCAAATACACAAAAAGTCAATCAGAGATGACAAATCAGAGATGCAAACATGAGTTTACTATTGTTCATGACATATTTTAAGCTCATCCTGAATCTATAAATTTACCTAACACTTTTCCAACAATTTTGATCATGAACTTCACTTATAAAACCAACTTGTGAAGAATGCTATTGTTTGAGATAGTTGGGGTAACCTCAACAGAGAAGACATATTTTGTTGCTTTTCTCATGTCTGAAAAAGAGGAGAACTTCACTTGGTTTCTACAAATGTTGCTTAATCTTATGAACTTATAAGACAATATGTCATAAGTAATTGTGACTTACCTGGATACCACTCTGATGAATGATGTAGCCATTGTTTTCCCTAAACCTATCACATTACTTTGTTAATTTCATATTGCTAGAATTGTTAGAGCTAAATGTTTCACAGACTGCATAGTCAAATATAAGAATGTCAAAGTATGGGAAAGATAATGATGTTAAAGAGGTGAAGTCTAGTGAGTTAGTTGACGACATCATGAATGCTTGGGATAATGTGGTTGAGTCTCCTTCAAAAGAATTATATGTTGATGTCGTAGTGCAATGCTGAGATGTTTGTAAGAAATTCTTGAAGTTTCTTACCTATGTTGAAAGTAACATATTGAATAAAGTGTATGAAAAAATTGTGAGGGCATGAACAAACTGTGTCTTGTATCTTAGTAACACAAGCACTATTTTGAGTACTAGTATGGGAGATTTGGCTAAAAGTTGGGTGGAAATAAACAATATTTTGGAGGGGCAGTTCACTAAGATACAAACAACCTTTGGAAAGAGTTGTATAATCTTAGAACATAGATACAAAGACAATTTTTTTGTACTGTGAGTTGGAGGGTAATGTTATAGAGATGGCTTGAGGTTTATATTTTAGAAAGCAAAACGCTCAATGAAAAACTAACATGGATAAGAAAAGTGTGGTTTCTTGATTAAGACATCGTATGGGTTGCCTTGTGCATGTATTCTAGTTATAAAGATCGTAATGAGAGACCTATACGATTAGATGAGATCAAACCTCACTGGCCAAAGTTATGCTTTGAGGCAACTATGGGTGAAGAAGAATGTGAAGATGGCCTTTCTTTCATGGATGAGTGAAATGGTATCTAAGAACGTCTCAAAAAATTTCCTTACAAAATGAAACTACATATCAAGAAGATATGTGTCAGCTAGCATTTCTAGAAACGACGATTGTGACTCCACGTCCAAAAGAGGTACCAATCAAGGGAGCCAAAGAAAGAGCAAGGTCTACACCCACTGACACTTTAACTTGTCGAGATCCATCATTGTGGGAGCATGTTAATTCACAATTTCTAAATAGTAAAATGTCACAAACAAAGCCTTCATTCCCTAAAAGAAAAGTTTCTCATATTGTCAAACCATCGTCTTATCTAATACTAAGGCCTACTACGGTCCCAAATCCAAATTTACCCCATATTGATCATATGCCTTTGTTCATGAAACCATATATTAAAACAATTGAGAGTGTTAAAGGCAATGATAATTCTGGATTCTAGTTTGTAGAATAGCATATGGGTGTGAGTGAAGAAAGTCATTCTTTGATTCATAAAACATTTATTGCAGAGTTGAGTACTCATAATAGTGACCATATGCCAATATTTGGGTCCGAGGACCATTTTAAGTATACCATGAATGATTTGCACTCGAAGATAAGTGGTTGACATTACCAGACATGAGTCACATTGTTGCAACTTGCTACAATAAAGTTGTAGTTAAGTTGCCAACTAATGAAATCGGTACTTCTAAGGCCTTTTTTTTTTTTTTTTGCAATAAGAGGTATTCCAC
>Ga0315914_1009602_pt1 | contig 12368 bp, 6 predicted proteins | sample MpolenodulesMG_FD_203920 | JGI IMG/M metagenome (GOLD analysis project Ga0315914, IMG submission 203920) | Medicago polymorpha root nodule microbial communities from Los Angeles, California, United States - elongated nodules | ecosystem: Host-associated > Plants > Roots > Nodule | place: USA... | reverse complement strand
ATTCTATGGTACACCCAACAATTTGAGTGTATTGGTACACCAAATTCTTAAATTAATAGTTAAATGAGTTATTTTTTGTAGGAAAAAATTATTTTCTATCACCTATAATTATAATAACTAAATCTTATTTACCAAAAACGTCAACGCAATAAAATTTGATTTTTCTGAATTCTTATTACTCATAATAGAGAATTTTGATTATTTTTTACAATAAAATGTAAAAAAATTTGGTATGATTTTTATAAAAAATGAAATGATGTTTTTTCTTATAAAATGATATTTTCTAAAATAGAATGTCAACAAACACCTATTTTATTCATAAAAATGATAATTAATTTATAAAAATTGTAAGCGAGAGTACCGGTACACCGTAATTTGCGGGTGTACCGTAGAAATTCCCTAAAAATAATATTAAACATAGACATTATTTAGAAATTATTAAGTCTTCAAATATTGAATTCTAACACAAATATAATTACTTTTTTACTTTTGGATATTTTTGAGGATTTTTTATGAAACACCCACTTGTTTTTTAGAATTAGTATTTTAGTAAAGATATAACTAAAAAGTGGTTAAATACACCTTGAAGTGCATGTCGCTAAAACACACATTCTAAAAAATAAGTGGGTGTAAGTTAGCAACATCTATAAGCATTTGCTAGAATACATCTAGTTATTTTTTAGAATGAGTATTTTATCATTAGATAACTAAAAAGTTGGTAAATATACCCTAAGGTGCATGTTGCTAAAATACATCTAACAAAAAATTGATTCATCCAACAATTAAACTTGAGTTTTCTCGAACAATAAATTTTATTTCAAACTTATTTTTATGGCCATGAACCAAACCTTGTCACAAAAAAAAAAAAAAAAAAGTCATGTACCAAACATAAATTGCTTTGTCAATTTCAACCTAATCAAGTTCAAAATACAAATTTCATTCAAAATTCGAAATACAAACGTTCACCCAAAATATAGAAAACTATGATATTCCACCAATTTGAATAGAAGTACAACGTAATTTATTTCATACAGTATAAATTAAAAGTTATAAGAATCTTATTGATATGTACAGATTACAAAGTTTTCACAAAACATGTACAATTTAAAACCACTAAGGTCGTGTATGGATTTTCATGAATAAATATATAAAAAGCTTTGATGGTATGGACCAAGTCAATAAACCGACATTAATGGCAACCATGATCTCAATCGCCACAACCACCTCCACACCCTCCACCACAACCACCTCCACCGTCTCCATCACCTCCACCACTGTGCCCTCCGTCTCCATGATGACCGTGATTTCCAGATGAAGTTGTGTCAACAGGAGTCGTTGCTATAGCAGCAGTCATAAAAACCATGTTGCCATCTTTGGCACCGTTATCACCTCTATATTTTGTGGCGCTAGCTTTAGAGGCATGCATGGCTTGAAATCCTCCACCGTTCTTGTATGTGTTATTGTAATCTCTTTTCTTTCCATGTCGTGAGCAAAAATTTCCCATAGCTATACGTTGTTGGGTTCAAAGACTTGGTTTCCGATGCAGCTTTCTCATCCTTTATATATAGTATATTTTATGGTCAAGACGGTGTTTACAAGAAAAATTCTATGAAGTTCTACGCAATTAATATGAGAACTATTCGCATGCCATATACACGTATGACGTTATAATAACTACCTAAAGAAGCATGACTTTTTTTGAAGTCATGCTATTAAGACTTTAATACAATTTATTTAGGGGAAGACTTTAACACAATTTTTGGGGGAAATCTTTAACACAATTATCACAACACATTATCTATCACAGTTTATTTTAGAAGATTATGTGCACACAGTTTTTTTTTTTGACAAAAACAAAATGATATTCATTCATTCAAATCGAGAGATTACATCATTCAACACCGCTAAAAACGTAAAAGATGAAACTTCGAACAAACTCATAACATCCAAGTTAATAGCATACAAGGTATAATGCCTACAAAAATATATGATAAAATTAAAGTGACCGGAATATCCATGACCTTCGGATCTACAACGTTGACGCCCAAATCTTTGATTGAATAATCGATCTTCAATATGAATCAAATGAACACACGGAAAATCAAACAACGCCGCACAAGACGACGAACAACAAACCACCACACTTAGATGATGAAATCACAAAGAAAAAAACTTAGATCTATGTGAAAATCACTTATTTAGATTGAAATATAGAGAAAACGATGAAGAGGGGTGATTTCAGGTCAATAATTGACCCAAAACCACCCTTCAATGGAAAATCTGGAAGAGAAAACCTAAAGAGAGAAAATAGGGCCGGCTTGTTGGAGAAGGAGGGGAAGACAAGAATATTTTTTTTATGTGTACACAGTTATAAGTTTTTTTTTAATGGTATATATATATACCATTAAAAAAAGTCATATACAGTTAGTCTTCAAATATATTCTTTTTTTTTTTAAATAGTTTTCAAATTACTTAATGCATTTATTATTATGTTTTCTCCTTCTAGATCAATTTGTTATGAATTTTTTTAAGCAAATTTGTTTTGAAAGATAAAAACTAAATTGTTGGATACATCTATATACGAAAGGCAATATAGTAATCTATCCTTCTTAAAATGAGTGACCATTTTATCAAAGAATTGTTCCGAAATGATTGACATTTACAATTTTCAACGTCATATTAATTACTTTTTTTCGATTATATCCTAATTAACATTACTTACATCACTAAAAGTTATATATTCTACTTTGTATGTGAATCCACCAATACATAGTAGTGACGATAATTTAGTAAAAATAATATTCACTAATTTCTTTTTTATATGTTTTTTAATGTGTTAAATTATCAATTAGATCTCTCGTTTTAAGACCCATGAAAAGTAATTGTTTCACACAATATTTACACATTATACTACTCCTTAACTGTTTCCATTCAAAAAATATTTACACTACTCCCTACGTCCCTAATCTTTAGTCATTGAAGATCTGTTTGGTATATAATAGGATATGGACATGATATATTATAAGAAGCTGAATGATGACATGATAGAATATGTTAGTGATAGGATATAGACAATTATCATATCATGTATTTGATCTACACATTATAAAAAATATGATTGTATTATTTTATCATCTCACGTGTTTGATGCACGATTGGTATTGAAATAATATGATAGATATATACATTTTTTAAATTAAATTTTGATATTTTAATTGACATAAAAAACAATAACTAATAAAATAGTTTTATATAATTGTAAGAAGTAATATGGAAAAGACAAACTAAGAAGTATTAGAAAAACACAAACAAATTGAGAGAAAAAATTTGATACCCAAACAAAAAAAAGTAACAAACAAACGAATTGAAAATTCCAATAAAAAAGAGGGAAAAAATAGAAGCTTTGGGGAACAAATCGATACTTTAGAAATTGGGATCAAAGGGATCAAATCCATACATGAAAAAATGAGAGCGATCACATATAGGAAGAGGAATCTAAAAACGAAAAACAAAATACGAAGAAAACGTTACATAAGATCATTTTATATTGATGCAACAAACAACAAAGTTAAATATAATATGATAGTTTTATCATCTTATGTCTCCTTATTTTACACCCCCAACGAATCCTTCAGATTCTAAAACACATATTAAGGAATAATAAAGTTAGATAGATTTAGATTACTTTATCCTTAATTCAATTAAAATCTAGTTAATGCATGTTTTTATTATGTCTCCTTATTTTATTTCTATTTAGATTGTTTTTAATGGTAACAGAATATCAATGGTATCCTAGTTTTTATGTTAATTATCTCACAATTTTAGTGATGAATCAAATACTTTTATTGGCTAAGATTTGGCTGTTTTGCAGAAGCTTTAATAGACCGATCCTTCTCACTATGGATGGAGATTTAAGTTTGTCTCTCACCATTTCATGAATATCAGTCCAATTTTTTGTCCATCATACTGATTATTACAACGTTTTTTCTTCTCAACAAAGATAGGGGAGTGAATGCCAACCAGCCGGCACTATTCCGGCGCTATCCCAATCCTATGAAGCACGGATACAGACACGGACACCGGACACGACACGGACACTGATACACCGACACAACTAATATTTTGAAAAAATGTCATAATTCAGTGTAATTACAAGTGTCGGTGTCGTGTCAGTGTCGAACACGTAATCCAAAGAGTGTCCGTGCTTCATAATGAACACAACGAAGATTTGTGTTCAAGTTCACCAACTTCCGTTCGGCATCATGGATACAACTATTGGAGATCAAGTATGATGAGGACAACAATTATGGCCTTTGGAGTAAATATATGAAAATTAGAGTGGAAATTGCTATTGAAGAACCACTCAAACAAGATCTCATACTTGAACGAGATGTGGGTGAAAATAGCATGCTGGTATTCAAATACGAGAAGTTGGGTATGTTTTGTTTTATATTTGGTTCTCTTGGACATACAAATAATTTTTGCCACAAAAAATATGAAAAAGATTTTGTTAATGGTGAAAAAAAGGTGAGGGTCTTATATCCGGGATGAGAACAATTCCTCCGTTTGTGGTAATTTGGGTAGTAAGTCGTTGATTCGGGGTCGGAATACAGAATGATGTATCCACCATTAATAAAGGTAAAGGAAGTCATTTAAGAGCACGTAACGGTTTTGGAAATTTCAAATCATATAATTTATTGTAGAGTTGTTGGGTCCACTTCTATGGTTTGAATTTCTCAAATTGTTATCTTCTCTAAAATGAAATCTTTGACACTCATTAATAATGGTCTCGTCATTTTTCCGGCCTTTGGAATTTGCATTTCGACCACCAATCAACCACTTACTAGTTACTTTACCATCTCTCCGGAGGAATTGTTCTAAGTCTGGAGATAAGACACCCACCTTTTTTCACCATTACAAAAATCTTTTTCATAATTTTTGTGGCAAAAATGTTCTCTATGTCCAATATAACCATAGATAAAACAAAATTTATCTAACTTCTCGTACTTGAATATCAGCCAGATATTTTTGCACATATCGCCTTCAAGTAAGATCTTGTTTGAGTGGTTGTTCAATTTCAATTTCCATTCTGATTTTCATATATTTCCTCCAAGAATCATAGTTGTTCTCCTCATCAAAGATGACCATTCAACAAATATGACTTCCAACTAAAGCACCTATAGTTGTATCCATGAAGCCGAATGGAAAATGGTGAACTTGCACCCAAATCTTTGTTGTGTTCATTGGAATAGCCATATGGCCTTCACCTTCAACAACCTTCTTCAAATTGTTATCAATAAGCGAAAAACTTCCTTGAAATTTTCTCTCAAGATTACCCTTGTGACACAATTGAACCATAAGCTTATCATCCTTCATAGACAAAGTCATTTTTCCCGAAGGTTGCCACATCTATATTATAAAGGGAATACATGATTTTGGGTTGACTTTTTCACTTCCTACTATGCCCATAATTAACAAATTTGCTTATAAGGATGTTATATTATTTTTATTTTTCTGAAACAAAAAAGGTATATTATTGTCATTCGAAAAGATAAGAATTTATATCATATTTGTTATATTGATTAAGTCATTGAAAATATGAAAGTGAAAAATAAGCATACAAATAATTTTAGTCAAAATCATATTAATTTGAATCAAAATTTAATTATAACTATTGTTCGTAGTTTGTACGCATTGACGCAATTAAAATAACATGCCCATTTGAACACTAGTTTTCTATAAAAATAATTAAAAGGCATCATTTTAAATTAAAGCGAATAAGTGTAAATAACGGTTTTTGATACTAGCAAAATAGTTAAGGGAAAAAATAACGGTTTTCAATTTTTAAAGGGTCTCATTTAAAATTACACTTTAAACCTTAAGATTCGTTGGTTGGTCTTGGTTTCTGAATTTTATTGTGACATATAAGCAGGAATGTTCGTGGTGCGAGTTGGTTTAGTTTTGAGGTTAAAAGTCGGCCTAATCAGAAGATAAAAAAGTATATGGTTTGATTGGTTTTAAAATAAAAACCAAATCAAATCAAACCAATGCGGTTTGGATTGGTTTGGTTGTTGTTGTTTTTTTTGTCTAGTAGTCTAGTGGCTGAAGCTTACACAATTAATTAAATGTGGAGAAGTGAGGTGTCCGGAGTTCAAACTCAGGCCCTTGCATAAATTATGCAACGTCCCTACCAACTGAGCTAAGCTCACGGGGGACCAGTTGTTGTTTTTTATGACACAATATAGTGTTTTGTTTCCAACATTAAAATTAAGTTAAAAATTTAAAAACAACTTATTTCCATTTAAATTTCATCTAACATTACAATTTCATTTTCATCTAACAATGTTGTCATCAACATATACCAAATTAAAAAAATAGACCAAAACGTAACCCCGATAAGATAAGAAATGCAAGAGACTAAGATTTTATCATTCTCTAAGATTTCTCATTGAGTTTTCATAATTCAAGATATATCTAACATAAACAGGTCTGCAAAAGGGTAAGTGGCATCAAACTAAAGCACATAAATACATTTTTGAAATATAAAGCAAAGAAGAAACCTAACAAGAGAAAAAATATGTCATTTTATAAAGTTCCCATTAAGTTTCTATGAGTATTAGGTTGGATGACATAAGTTTAACTAATATTTCTCTTATGTTGTGGTTTTGTGCAGTTTAGTTCGGTTGGTAAAATAAAAATTGCATACCTAACCAAACTGTGCAGTTGAGTCAGAAAAATGGTTTGAATATATTTGAATTAAATGTAGTTTTTGCTGATTCAATTTGGATAGACTCAGTTTGAGGCTTTTATATTGGGTTGGTTTAGTTTTGAACATCACTACATATAAGAGTAGTCAATCTAAATCTAAAAAGAAAAAAGATTAATAGATACCCCAACCACTCTTTGATACCTTGAGCGAAAAATATATAGAAAGAATTATACGATAGATGTGATAGTTGTCGGTGTGATAAGAAGAGAAAGATAAAAATAAAATAAAATATTAAATATATGTATGAAATTTAAAAGTGTTTAAATATAATAGTGGTTTAAAGTAGAAGTCTTTGTTTATTAACACATGACAAAACTTTTACACTTTTTTCTCTACATATATAGAACATGAATGAGATTTTGACAAAAATAAAAAATTGTTTGCCATCAACTTCCTCCACCAAAATCACCCCATCCAGATCCTCCTCCATCTCCACCATCACCATGGCCTCCTCCAGTTTCACCAAGATCAGCGCATAGTGAGAAACCTTCACAGCAACTTACCAAATAAAAACTCTTTCTTCTATTCAGCTTAGTTTGGTTTGAATCTTGAGGTCCTTTATAGCTTTGAGAGACATTATTACTCAAATATTTATTTTGTTTCTTCTTTCGTCCGAAGCAAAAACACCCCATAACAACCTGTTTCTGAATTCTCTATGTAGTTTTGTTTCACAATTTTATGAAAGATTGAAATCAAAGGCATGGCCTTTGGTAAATATATAGGTGATTAAAATATGGGTGTATGAACAATTCTTTGTCCGTGTAAGGCTTGATCAAATCAAACAATTTCGGTACGAGCAGGTACCCGTTGATTAAATTAATTTAAGTAAATGAGTGGTATTTCAACATTAAAATATTTGTGACAAGGCTACTCTAACAATTGAAATCAGTATGTTCTTTTTTATTCTTCCAATTTTTTGACTTGGTTGTTAAGACTAAGAATTTTTATTTTTTCAAGATTTTTTTTTTATTCTTTCAAGTTGGTACAACGCGATTACTTGTATAATGTTTATGGTTAAGACTAAGAGGACAATTAAGACTAGAAGAGGTCTTCACCATGTCAAAATAATGTGTATATTTAGTTATCCAATAATTTTTATCGGATCTCTTCGGTGTAAACCGAATATTTTTTACGTGCAACTGCAAAGACTAATTGTTTGAATATGATAGAATCACAATATATGATAAAATTCTCTCTCGATACATATTTTTTTAAATCTAAATATTCAAATTAAAAACATAAATATTGAAGCTTTAAACATAATAAGGGGTTTTTAGTCACTTTGTAGTGACCAAAAGCACCTTGTTGTTTTAATATAAGAGTGTGACTTAAATTTAATAAAAAAAATTAGAGAACTAAGTAACTAATAATAAATTTTCCAATCTTCTTAATTATTTTTATATCACTTTTACTTCTTTGTTTCTTTCAGCTGTTGTAACGCATTTTTATAGAACTAAGAGTTCGTTTGATGGTCAAGATAGGGAGACATGATATGATAGATTAATCATATCCTGTTTAAATCTTATGTTTGATGCACCAAAGTGATAGGATGAAATAAACCATTTTCTTATCCTATCCTAACTTTTCTTTGTAATTTCTATCCTGAGTATAGCCTAGGTTAGAAATTATCCTGATGAGATTAGAAGATCATTCTTTATTTATTATCTTGATATTCTGACATTTTTAAAATATTGTCATTTTTAAAATAATGATAGCAAATATTTTATATTATAATTAATAACATGCCATTTTTACAATATTTAATTAATTATGAGAGAAAAATTTTCATTTAATTATAATGATATCATGTTTGTTATCATGTGTGCATCAAACATATGATAGGATTAATGTTTATCATGTCCTTATCATATCCTATCTCTATCCAGCTTTATATCATATCCGGCTTCTATCCTATCATAACCATCAAACGGGCCCTAAGAGATCACACATTCACGTATTCAGGATATCAGTGGTCGTCCAATTATCATTAGACAATAAAAAAATTGAAATATTGAGCATGAATTTAAATCTTTTGATCTTGGTCATACAATTATTGGTGTTGTCTTGATTATGTAAAACTACGTGAAATTCCCAACTCGAGGGGAGTCGGTTAAGAGTGTGTTTGTTTGAGATTTTTCATAAAAAAAAAAACTATTTTTTAAATAAAAGTATCACTTTGTCGTTTTTAAGTATTTGTTTAGGATTTTTTTTAAATATCATTTTATCAACAAAAAAAATCATTTTAGAATCTGAAATAAAAAGCTATTATAAGTAATTTTTCGCAAAACCTTTCATAAGGGTTAAATATGTCTTTGGACCTTATAAATATACCAAATTTTTATTTTAGACCCTCTAAAAAATTTCTTCGGTTTTTAGTCCCCAAAAAGTTTTTTATCTTCACTTTTGGTCCATTTTTTTTAAGTATATTCATATGTAGCATTCATATTTTAGGATCAATTTTTGCTGAAAAGTTTATAATATTGTAAGATTCTCTAAAAAAAAATAGAATTTTTTAACAAAACATGAATTGTTGAAATGATTTTATATTTCTAGAGGTTAAATATTCATATTTAATTCACGTTTTGTTGAAAATTTCAAATTTTTCAATTTGGGGAAAGATTTTTACAATATTCTACACAATTTTGTTAAAAAATACAAATACTACACATGAATTGACTTAAAAATAAGGATTAAAAGTGGTGATTGAAAAGTTTATAGGACTAAAAGTTAAAGAAAATTTTTAGAACGGTTAAAATAAAAAGTTGGTATATTTATAGAGAGAAAAAACATATTTAACCCTTTTTTTAAACAATGAGATAACATTTGAATAAGTTAAAAATCATATTTACCTTTAATTTTCTTTTTTTAATCTCAATTTTTTAATGAGTTTTTTTTTTTTTTAAAGTTGAAACAAATACTTCCAAAATAATTAGATAAAACTTTCTTCAAAAAATAATAATTAGATTAAAGCTAATTACTTTTTTTTTGTAATGGCCGGGGTTTGAACCACGGATCTTGCATATTTATGCATTGTCCCAACCAACTGAGCTAAGTTCACGATAACAGCTAATTACTTGTTTGAATAGGCACAAAAGGTCTTGGATCGTAAATGTCAAATGTCATTGTAAATTACGTTCGGATGGTCGTTCTGCGTCCTTGTCATTGTAAATTGCTTTTGCATGGTAGGGTCGGAAATCTCTTATACCTCAAATGTGTTGCATGTAAAATTATACATCTTAGCCATGTAGGTCCGTTCTCATCATAAACTCTGCACTTCAAGTCACAAGTTGACATATAAATCATTTTCATTGCCCCTCACCTAAGAACGTGTACCTATTGAAGATATTCATTTCAATTTTGGAATATGCGGAATTAGCAAATCACTTTCATAAATTGTTTTTTTAACAAGTTAAAATGAATTTATTAAACATTATCCTTAGCAATCTTCTTCGTACAAGATGTGTCAAAAAAAAGTTTTAAAGTTCAATTCATATACAAACAAAAATAACATGTTTAACCAACGCCTAAACGTCAAAAGGATGCTGCCTCTAGCCATAAAGACCTACATAAATATTAACAATCTTTGTCTTTGACCACCAAAAAGACATATGTTTAACCGAATCAATAAACTTAGACAATGATTTTTCGTTAAAATTAAATTCCTTATTATTTCTTTCATGCCATATGACCCAAACAAAAGTAAACTAAATCTAGTACATAAAAAAATGCCTTGCAACTCAAACACAAGTAAGTTCATTAATTGTTAGTTCATGTTTTACAAAATGAATTTATCGCGGTTGAGTGACTGATACGACTTAAGCATAAGACGGCTCAAATCCTTGTTTTAAGTTTTAAAGAACACATGTTTCTATAATTTGTCTTCTATGAGGTACAAGGATGGAATCTTGTCAAGTGAAATGTAAATTTTTTTACTTTTTGTTTTTTCATTTTTAATAAAGAACTAAGTAACTGTTTTCTTAAAACAAAATTATTTTAATGTTGGTTTTAACTTTTAAACTTTCATAATAGGTTGGGTTGAATGATAGATAGGAAAGTAACCAAAAAAAAAAAAGATAGATAGGAAAGGTAAATTCACCCTCCAAAGCTACCTAACCAACATTCTCCTCATTGAAAAAGTATTATGTGTGAATGTAATAAATATATTCGATTCTCTACCTAATTACGCAACCACGCCTGGCTGATGACAAAGAGTAAAGAAAGTGCAAAATCAAAAGTGTCAAGCAAAGATGGATTCCTATAGAAATTTAATAAATTATTTCCAATTAGGCTAAGTTCATTACAGCTTTTTTATTAACATATATAGGATGTAAACAAAAAATAATAAAATTAACATATATAGGAAGAAAAAATAAAGGAAAAAGTAGAATGGTTTATCGGTAGTCGGCTTTATAGTGCAACGTTCTATAGGTCGACCTCTCTAAAAAAGTCAAATGAAAAACCAGTATGACCAATTAGTGGGATTTATTTTTTAAATTGAGTTTCACTAATCTTCAATTTGTGTCTATCTATCTTAGAAATGAATGGTAAGTTGATGGTAGATAAATAGAACAAACTCGAACTTACCTCTCTCTATTATTCTAACAATCAAGGTCGGCTAACCTAAAGTGTAAGGTGAGCTATTGCACAAAGTTTCAAAATTTGATGACCTAAATTCCACCAAAAATATTAAGTAGAAATGTTTTTTTTTTTAACAAATCAAAATGAGATATATTACGAAACCACTGGTGATGCCCCCCGCACAAGGTGTGCAAAAGGGGAAACACCCGAAAATATTTAATGAGTTATGGTGCTAAAATTAAAGCACCATCCAAAAATCTAAAAACTACAAAAGAACACCCATACAAAGAACGGGGTGCTTCCATCAGATTTGAATCAAATTAAAAATTATAAACTTAATTGTATGAATAAACGCCAAATTCTTGTCACTCCAAAGCATGTAAGAGGTCTAATCCTTGAAGGAAGGAAAATGCATGTCTTGAAGGAACGAAAAAAAAACACTATCAGTAATGTATAGAACTTCAAATTTAGAACAATCTATGCATATATCTAGCTGCAACCCTCTATTTATCCACTAAATTCCAAAATCATTAGAGAACCCTCCCATGATTATAAACATATTTGATACTAACAATTCTATGTTTATATAAAAAATAAAAAAAATAACAAAAAAAGATACTAAAATTATGTACATCAAGTATACTCCAACCTATTGAATTACCTAACACAAAAAAAAATAGCTTATGATGATTAAATGATGGAAAACATCATACACAACCATGGCCGCCGCCGTCGCAACTGCAACCACCATTACCAGAGATACTATCACCATCTTGTCGAGGTTTGGTGCTTAGACAACAACATAGAAGAGCAACCAACAACATGAATCCCCATGCTGTAGCCAAACCTTCTAGCCAACTCAAGTAATTCTCCATTCTTCTTCTTCTTCTTCTTCTTCTTCTTACATGTATATTCTTCTATGTCTCTGCCTTTGATCTTCAGCTCTTTTCATTACCTATATATACCACAATTAATTATGAGTTTTATGACTTGAAATCACCAAGGGGGGTATGAATAATAT
>Ga0315914_1009601_pt1 | contig 12368 bp, 13 predicted proteins | sample MpolenodulesMG_FD_203920 | JGI IMG/M metagenome (GOLD analysis project Ga0315914, IMG submission 203920) | Medicago polymorpha root nodule microbial communities from Los Angeles, California, United States - elongated nodules | ecosystem: Host-associated > Plants > Roots > Nodule | place: USA... | reverse complement strand
TCATGTCTAGTCTTACCACTCATCCAGCGCAACATCCTCATCTCTGCTACACTTACTTGATTCTCGTGTTGACTCTTAACCGCCCAACACTCCGTACCAAAACAGTTTCACTAGATGACAAGATATTTCAAAATGAAAGACAACAAGAGTATCATTTGGGAAAGTCAATGCAAACAGGATAAAGAGCTGAGTGCTCACCCAACAGAAAATCAACCTCTCTTTCAAGTCTCCCATCAAATAATCAACAAATCGGTCAACATTTTTCCTACAAAATTATAAAATCCAGGAGTTAATAAAAAGCAGCTAGTTAAATACTTACCACAGAATAGGTCCCTGAAAAAAGGGGCAGCAACTGAAAGATAAATGCAGACAAATTGAGAACAAGATAGTTGTTGAGTGACATTATATAGAACAAAGTTGAAGTTGAAGAGTACTCTATTCTTGAAGACCACACAGCCACATCAAATTTCTCGAAGCAAAAGTTCAGAAACTCGCTACAAAATGGCCTTTTGTATACTGAAATGAAATAAAATCCAATTAACAAAAAAGACATAACTCATTGAAAAAAAAAAGTAAAAATAACACAATAATTTCTCACCTGCTTTCTTGACTATCATTGCATCTCTTTTTATATTCTTTGGGTAAGGATGTGAAACTATGTCAGCAAGAAGCCCGTTAACATCAAGAACAAGAAGCTTCTTCTTCAAACATCCAATAGATTTTCCAATGGAAGGTATTTGCAAATCCTTTGGCCTATCTTCTTCATCCGTAACCGATAATTTTCGTATTTCATTAGTACATGAATTGTAACTCCTCGGTTACATTGGGTTTAAATAATTGGAAATAAGCAGAAAATTATAATAAATAAAGCAAGCATTAAGAAGAAGATAAGTAAATAACCTGAAAATACGTTCATAAAAATTTTCTTCAAAGACAAAAAATCATACATCTAAAAATTCAATAATAATGCAAGAATCACCAAAACTTGGTGGATTTCAAACAAACCTAAAATAAATTTCCCACCAAGCCAAAAGTGACTAATCAAAGGAAACAATAATCATCAAAGAAACAAAACGCAACTCAGTGTGCTCAGAGTATCTTTTCCAATATCTCAAAACATTACTAGTGAGATTTATAAATATCAGTAAATATACTACAGTTATAAATCAGTTTAAAAAAGTGATTTTTCCAACCGGCATTGCAACTGTAAAAATTGACCAAGATAGTCTTTCAAAAATAATATAGTAATAACAACTCGAAAATCATTTACATTAAAATAGATCATTATAATTCATATAATGACATCTCATAACTAATTCAAATACCTTCATTCCATTCTCAATTATCGTTGAAATCATTTTATAATAAAAAAAATTAACACATTGCGCGGGTGTCCCAACTGCCTCATCCCATTGGAATGGTCTGCTATCACTTCCAAATACGTGATAGTACACAAATCTATGGAACACCAGCTCATCTCATGTGGGTAATCAAGCCTGTCTTTGTGGAGCTCAAAGTTTATCCGGGTGGGATACGAAACCTGTCCATATGGAGCACATACCTCATATCAATGTAAATATTTGTGAACTGCGAGACCCATCCATGTGGAGCACACAGCTCAATCCCTAGGTAAATAACCATTGACTAATGGACACATCCATGTGGAGCACACAGCCCAATCTCTGGGTAAATAACCATCGACTATTCAACAGATCCATATCGAGCACATAGCTCATATTGGGTAAATAACCATAAGATACATGAACCACCAATATGGAGCACATAGCTCATTTGGGGGTAAATGGCTGTCGAATGCATGGCTCATCTCATACATAAGGCACATCCCAGGAAAATAATCATGCGACACAGGACCCATCGATAGGGAGCACATAGCTCATCTCTCTCATACATATGGCACATCCTAGGCAAATAACCGTGAGATATATGACCCATCGATGAGGAGCACATAGCTCATCTATCTCATACATATGGCACATCCTGGGCAAATAACTGTTAAATATAGGACCCATCGATAGGGAGCGCATGGCTCATCTGTCTCATACATATGGCAGGGCAAATAACCGTGAGACAGAACCCATCGATAGGGAGCACATAGCTCATCTGTCTCATACATACATATGGCACATCATGGGCAAATAACCATGAGATCGATAGGGAGCACGTAGCTCATCTGTCTCATGCATATGGCACATCCTGGGCAAATAACCGTGAGACAGAACCCATCGATAGGGAGCACATAGCTCATTTGTCTCATACATATGGCACATCCTGGGCAAATAACCGTGAGACAAAACCCATCGATAGGGAGCACATAGCTCATCTGTCTCATACATATGGCACATCCTGGGCAAATAATCGTGAGACAGAACCCATCGATAGGGAGCACATAGCTCATCTGTCTCATACATATGACACATCCTGGGCAAATAACTGTGATATAGGACACATCCTGGGCAGATAACCGTGATATAGGACCCATCGATGGGGAGCACTTAGCTCATTTGTCTCATACATATGGCACATCCTGGGCAAATAACCGTGAGACAGAACCCATCGATAGGGAGCACATAGCTCATCTGTCTCATACATATGACACATCCTGGGCAAATAACCGTGATATAGGACCCATCAATAGAGAGCACTTAGCTCATTTGTCTCATACATATGGCACATCCTAGGCAAATAACCGTGAGACACAGTACCCATCGATAGGGAGCACATAGCTCATCTGTCTCGTATATATATGGCTAATCCTGGGTAAATAACCGTGAGATATATCGATAGGGAGCACAAAGCTCATTCGTCTCGTATACATAGCTCATGGGTAAATAACCGTGAGATATAGGATCCATCGATAGGGAGTACATGGCTCATCCTGGGCAAATGTTTGTCTCATACATATGGCACATCCTGGGCAAATAACCGTGAGACACAGTACCCATCGATAGGGAGCACATAGCTCATCTGTCTCATATATATATGGCTAATCCTGGGTAAATAACCTTAAGATATATCGATAGGGAGCACAAAGCTCATTCGTCTTGTATACACGCTCATGGGTAAAAAACCGTGAGATATAGGATCCATCGATAGGGAGCACATGGCTCATCCTGGGCAAATAACTATGGAACATACGATTTGTTTCATTCATATAGCTCATCTTGGGTAAATAACATTGAGATACAAGACACATTGATAGGGAGCACATAGCTCATCTTGGTTAAATAACTGAGGACCACATGGCTCGTCTCATACAGCTCATCTTGGGTAATAACTGAGGACGACATGGCTCGTCTCATACATATGGATCATATAGGGCAAATTAATGCAGATCACAAGGAACATCTCATACTGTCATACATATGGGTCATATAGAGTAAATAACCGTGAGCTATAAGACCAGTCGATATGGAGCACGTAGCTCATCCCGTGAAAAACTTTGGAACACTTGGCTCATCTCCAACGACCAACCACCCAACAATCATCGATCAAAATCCCTTTTAGGTTTGTTTGATGCAAACAACACTAAAATGGATTATTCATACCAATTATCCCTTCTAAATCCCTTTTTTCACTACCATCATCATGAAAAATCACATATTTGTAAAAGGCTTTAATTCATATAATTCCTTCAATATATTCAACAAATCATCAAAAAAAATCATCCATAACCATCAATTCAACAGACCAATTGAATACATAATAACAATCAATTTCATGATTCATTTCACAAATCCCACAATTTACAAAGTTAGGTTTTCATCGAAATGAAAACCCTACCTCGTTCCAAATTCCGATATTACCAATCAAAAAATGTACCATAAAAAAACATTTTCAGAACAAAGTGTGATTATTACTCACCTTGCGCAGAGTTAGTAATCTCAGAAATCATGTTAGAGTTCAAACTAGTATCATTTTCTTGTTTTGCTAATTTCTTCTTCATCTTCTTCTTCTGCTTACACAGTTTTCTCTTTCGTTTTTTGGAACTCGATAGAGAAGGATTGTTATTATTCAGAACTTGTTCTTCTTCTTTCTCTGTTTTCATAACTGAAACCTCGTTGTTCATAGATTCTGAAAAAGTTTCAATCTGAGAATGTGGTGAATTTCTCGCGGCGGAAGGTGGTGGTTTGGTTTGATTTGTTAGGGTTTCAACTTCTGAACGTGCACTTCTTCTGTGTTTTTTTTTTTTTTTTTTATAAATAAACGTAGGAGTATTGATGGACCAAACAAGTCATGATCAAAATTCAAGAAAAGGGAAGTAGAATTTCTTTTACCACTCTACCAACTTCTTATGCACCCTCCAAATTATTTAGGCTTAATAGCAGTTTTACCCCCCTAACTTTCTCAAAGTTACGATTTTGGTCGCCAAAGAAAAAACTACAAAACCGCCCCTAAGTTTTGCACATATGGCAATTTTGCCTCCCAAGGCCAATTTTGACTCGGTCTATGCTGACGTGGCACCCTAAGTGAGGAGCCACGTGTTATTTTATTTTATTTTTGGCCTTGGGGGGCGGTTTTGTAGTTTTTTTTTCTTAAGGGACCAAAATCACAACTTCGTAAAAGTTAGGGGGCGAAAACTGCTATTAAGCCAATTATTTATTTTGCATCATTTACATTTTATAATTTGAAACGTGTTTTCCTTAAAAAAAATTGAAATGTGTTTGGTGTGTTCAGATTTTATAATTTGAATTGTGCTCAATTAGTTCGAATTATACTTTCAAATTTTATAATCCAAACCAGTCACAAAAGCACATGAAAAACGCATGAAACCGACCAACCTTGTTGATCTAGCAATTGTCCACTGTCTAGCACAATTCAGATTATATAATATGAAATCACTCCTAGATTATTTTGGATTATAAAATCCAAAATGTGTCTAGATTGTGTAAAAACATGTGTTTTGGGGGGTTTGACACATTTCAAATTATATAATTCGAACGAGTCAAATACAAGATTTTTCCATGGTTCATATTGCACCTACAATTATGTGATCCACGACGCACAAAAACTTCTATAAATTAGTGTGTTTGCTTCATTTGGAAACCACGCCACAAAACGATGAACACCTTCGCAATAGAAATAAACGTCAAGCATTAATATGTAAGAATCACAAGGTTCACTTAAATCACACGGACAAAGGATAAATGAGATAGGAGCTTAGAAAGCAAAGACATAAGTTGCATTGTAGGCATAACACAACAACAAGTAAAATAAAGGGCAAGTGGTTTGGAAATAGAGGTAGAAGAAATTATCACAAAATGGAAGCAACAATCATGGTGGTAGCTCAAATGGAAATTGGAGAGGTGGAAACAAAAATAAAGGGAGAGGTGGCCAGAAGAAATTTAAGAAGAGTAACATTCACTGTTACAATTGCTAAAGATATGAACACTTTGTTGATGAATCCCTGCCAACAAGAAAGAATCACATGAAGATGAAACAAGACTTTCAAGGCAAGACGAAGATGATTAGTATGGTTATCAATGATATTTGAACTTTGGATATTCAGCCCATATGATTGACAGAAAATATCAGTTCATAAATTTCAATCATACACTGAAGAACAAAGTGAAGTCCGTTGATGATAGCAAATTGATGGCTAAAGAGATAAGCGATGTTTCAATCGATAGAAAAGATGGAAGAGCAATCTCTAATTTCATGAGTATTGTATTTTCCGGGCATGAAATGTAATCTTATAAGCATTGGTCTATATCTTGATAAACTTTACAAGATTTATTTCCATAGAAGACAAGATACGGAGGGTACTTGATGCAAAAGGAAAATTATTGCTAAAAACTCATATGTTAAAGAACTAAGGGTCTTGTTTCAAGGTTTATAATATGATTCCCAGGAATGTGAGATTGGAAATGCAACATTCCCATGTTTGTTTCAAGTTTTGAAAATTGTTTCCAATAATGTTATATTCTCATGAATGTTATTTACACATGATTTATTCTATTGTTATTCCTAGGCTTAAAGGATGGGAATTTAACATTCTCATGGGAATAAACTCAACTTGCTATAAATTCTCACTACCATTAACATTTATTTCCATTTTTATTTTTTTAATTAATTAATTTTTAAAACATTCCAAGGAAATCTAAAATTTTACCAAACAAATGGGTAGGAATGTAATTTCTTGCCTTGAAACAAACACACCCTAAACTTTCAATAAAAATACAGGAATGCTTTGACATGTTCATCAATGGTTTCAATATAAAATTATGGATTTACTTGATAAAGAAGAAAAGTGAATTGCTAGAAGTGTTTAACAAGTTTAAGTATGTGGTAGAAAGACAAAATGGTCACAAAATTAAAACTAAGAACAAATTGTGGAGGTGAATATGTATCAAATGATTTACTGCTTTATATGTGATTATAAGAAAGTTCTGACTTAGTCATGGTTTGAGCCTTGGACAAGATCGAAACATTTTTAATCCAATATATTTGTTTGCTTTAGTTAAAATGAGAATAAGATATTTAAAACAAAACTATATATAAAAGAAATCTTAATTATAAATTTATTAAAACAAATGCATATTAAGCAATTCATATTAACCATGACCACTCTTGGTATTGGATCTGGAAATTAAAGACTCCGAAGAAAATCAAATTTCTCATATGGTTGGCTTGTCATTCTTCGACCCCCACTCTTTCTCTGCTCAATCATAAGAACATTTCAACAACTTCTACCTGTACTAGGTGCGGTCATCATGAAGAGAGTTTTCTCCATTGTGACCGAGATTGTGAATTTTTAAAATAAAAAAAAAGTATAGTATCATTTTGATCTCAATCATCCATCTTTCTTTGATTGCATGGTCCCCCACCATTTGGTGGGTTTGGCGTGACTGTAACATGATGTGTTTAAGCCAAGATAACTGGTCTCTTCACCGTCTTGTTTTTAATATTCAAAGTATGGTAGCAGCCTTCAACAACTGCCTTACCATCAACCCTAGTAGCGTGGAAGAAGACATATTTACCAAATGAAATCATAACAATCATTCTAATGCAATCCTTAATGTTGATGGAAGTTGTCATGGCTCACCTACTAGGGCTGATTTTAGTGGCATCTTGCGTAATTATGTTGGATTCTATTTGTCAGTATTATATGGTTTCAGCTAAAATTCTTCAAGCGGAGCTTTTGGCAATTTACCATGGTCCTTTGCAGGCATAAGAAATGGCAATAGCTGATCTTGTTTGTTACTCTGACTCTCTACACTGTATTAATCTCATCAAAGGTCCTCCAATGAAGTTTCACGCTTATGCAATGTTGATCCAAGACATCAAGGAGCTCATTGATCAAATTAATGTTACTATATGTCATACAAGAGAACCAATGTGCGGACTTTTTGGCCAAGCTTGAAGCTTCCTCAAATATTGATCTTTCTGTCCACACATCACCTCCTAAAGGCCTTCAAAGTCTTCTAAGGATTGACGCAGCTGGAACCTTTTTCACTAGAGTGTAGTTTGTTCTTTTGTTCTCTTCTTTTGATTGTTTTGATTAGCATCGTAACCAAACAAATATTAACCATGAGGCTGGGCAAAATTTGCACAGCGACAATGTTTTTCTTGTAAGAAAATAGACAATAGCAAATTTTTAAGGAGCAATGGTATCTAGCAAGCAAATGAAATAACGGTATTCTTTCATGGATAAATGAATACTCCTTCCTTGAACAACATAAGTATCCGTAACCAAAAAAAGTAAACAACATAAGTAAAAAGAATACAAGTACTGTGTAAAAAGCATATTTAAAAAACAAAAGTGGATCACGAATATTTAAGAAAAACACATTATTATAAGAAAATGTGTACAGTAAAAGAGCCTCGTATGTCATGTGATAATTGAAGACGTTGAATCTATAATCAGAACTTTAGAAGTACAGCTTCACTAGAATTATTTGGACATCAATGTTTAGGTTGTTGGTTGTTGTTGGTTAGTACCTCAAATTCCCAGGTACAGCATGGGTTGGGGCATATGTAGGACAGAAGAAGCATGTGAAAAGTAAAACTTACTATGAATAATTTTTGGTCTCTTTAAATATGTCAACTTTTCGTTTTAGTCCTTCTAAAAATTTTCTTCAACTTTTAGTCCCTTAAATATTTTTAATCTTCACTTTTGGTCTCTCTTTTAAAGTAAACTCATATGTAGAATTCATATTTTTGAATGAAATTTGGCAACAATATGCATAATATTATAAGAATCTCACCCAAAAAAAATTAATTTTTTTTAACAAAACATGAATTTAATATGAATTTTTCTATTTTTTAAGGTTAAATATTCATATTTAATTTGTGTTCTGCTAAAAAATTCTATATTTTTGGATTTTTTTAAAAATATTCTACACATTTGTGCATAATTTCATTTAAAAATACAAAAATTAACTTAAAAATAGGGACAAAAAGTAGTGATTAAAAATTTTATAGGAACTAAAAGTTGAAGGAAATTTTTAAAGGGACTAAAACGAATAATTGACATATTTATAGGGAATACAAACATATTTAACCCATAACATAATATAACAATCTTTTGTGCAACTGTGAGTAAAAAGAACATTGAGGAGTGTACGCTTAAGACTTATGGTGAGTTTAATAAAATCACGATGAGTTATTGTGACATTGTAAAAATCATAATTTAGAGTTTTTACAAAAATGATTACGACGTCACCCTAATTTTAAAAAAAAAATGATTAATGGACATCATATTTGACAACCGACAACATATGTATATACGGTCGGTATACATTTTATTGTTTTTTAGTAATTTTTTATGTACCTTAGTTTTTATGTGCATATCAGATTGAAGAGAGAAAATTATACGTTACTTTATCGGGAAATTGATTGTCAAAATATCAGTTCTCTTTAACAAATACATTGTGATATGCAAACATGCATCGAACGAATCAAATCAAACAAACTCGTTGAAAAATAAGATTTATTATCTTCTAAAGTAAGTGTTGTTTTTTAAACGAATTGTTCTTTTTTAAAAATGTTTCATATTTTTTTTTATAGACGAAATGACAACTAACCACTGAAATTCAGTTGTTTTGTATTTTTTAGTGTAATATTAATTAATTTAAATTCATAGTAACAAAATAGATTGATATTGTAAAAAAAAAAACTTACAATAATATTCACCCTCTTTAATTTACTAACAAAGATTAAACTTCAAATTATATAATTGCAATGTAGCTCAAACACACAATTAAGTTTAATTGGGGAACAAAGAAAAGGAACCACCATAGTAAGATTTAAATGGAACTTATAATTATAGGTACACATAACTATACTCGTGGTTGGAGAATCATAATCATGTGTTAATAAAAAAGCACTCAACATTGAAATGATAAGTTGTTAAAAAATTTAATTTAAGTGGGATTACAAATTGACCAGATCCATAAAGTTGATTTGATCATGCCAACAAGTTCAATCAATTCATGTAACCTTGTTAATTATTTGCTACTTTTGCAGAATTGTATAGGATCATGTGCATTTGATGCACGCTATGATGGTAGATCCACATGCTTAATTGAACTATATATTGTTCATCCTAATTATGTACGATTGATGTAATGCTTTTGGTAATGGCCCCCTTATGCATCCTTTAGCTTAGAAAAATTAGGCATAGAGTGGTCCTGAGTGAAACCTATCATAATTAATTGGACTTAATTTGTAAAGATAGATAGATATTATTCTGCAGAAAAGAACATATGATTCTGAACATCTTTATAAGCGTTTCTCAACATTAATTTTGTGAACCTTATGACCTCACGAGGGAGTTGCCTTCATTGTTCCTTAGAAACTACCTTTTCCACAAAAAGTGTTTTAAACGCCTCATCCACTAATAGGGTGGGAGTGTGTTTGGTTTTCCGTTTGCAACTCACAAAAGCACGTTCGCATGCTTTTTAATGTGTTTTTGCGATGTGTGTTTTGCCGTGATTTCTAAAAGCTTTAATACTAACTTCTTCGCTAACGTGATTTTTACAAAACTCTATTTTGCAAACGATGTACAAATCAGACACTTAGACTTTTTAAGGCTCTAAGTCTAATATGATAAAATAAATCAAGGCATAGGCCTAACATATTATATGCACTAGATTTGTTTTTCGGTCTAAGGTCTAAGTCTGCTCCGATTTTTTAATCTACTTAAACTTCTATTTCGTATGAACATAATAAATAAATAATTTGCCTTATCCTTAAATAGGCTAACAAGTTAATAAGTTAATGTGATTGATGTAACCAAAAAAAAACTTCATTTTAGAGAATTTGATTTTATATGATGTCGTATTTTGTTATATTTTATAAAAATACATATGTAAAAAATCAATGGAGACTAATATGCTTAAAATATTAAAAATGTTAACAAATTTATAATTTAATACTAAATATATAGTATGATGGTAATAATAATAATAGGGAATCAGTCACTTTAGTCCTTGAATTGGCAAGGAGTCGTCATAATAATATATAGTCCCTGAATACACAGAAATTGCAAAAAGTACCTGAATGTAATCCTGTTAGTCAAATTAGTCACTGACGTTAGATAGGTTTATTAACGATGATGTGGCATCTATAATGTGGTAATATGACAACTACCACGCAAGATTGTGACAATGCAAAAGCCTAAACACGTGGCAGGGACTAAAATGAAGAAATAAAAAAAATGGCAAGTGTTAAACCTAAAGCTGATAAATAGAATGGTCATTTTAGTCCTTTATTTATGATTATAGTTATAGTTTAATTATGGTCCCTGAGTAATAAAAAAAATTGGGCATAGTAGTCCGTGATTTTATGACTACAATTTCATTGTGGTTCTTGAGTAATAAAAAAAGGGCATAGTAGTCCCTAATTTATGACTACAATTTCACTATGGTCCCTGAGCTTTAAAGTTTGCAATTTCTTATGAAAGTAAAAAATAACATCCAAATACCGATTTGAAGCAATCTATCCATGCGATTAAAATAAGGAGAATGCTAAAGAGTGTCCTCAGGACATTGATTAAACAAACAAAACTAGTAACTTTTTATATAAAGTGGTGTAATCATTGTTTAATCAAAAGTCAAAACTTATATTTTTCAAGATAAATTTTTTATTTATAGTTTCCTTAATCATTGTCCTGAGGACACTGATTAACAAGACCCTTAAAATAAAAATATTTGTTACAAAACATGTCTTTCATAGCAAATTTTATAGATAATACTCATTGATAATCCAAACACTAAATAAAATCCAAACACCGAATTACATAGTTTCATAGCAAAATATAAAGGGTCATGTTATCTTTTGTCCTTAGGGCACAAGTTAAGGAGCTTAAAATAGAAATTAAAAATAAATTTTATATTGAAAACATAACTTCTGCAACTTTTAAGATATTGAATGCACAAGTTCCAAGAAAAGTTTTCTACATTTGGTTTCTTAACTTGTGCCCCAAAGGCACAGGTTAACATTTCCCAAATATAAAAGGTTATGTTTGGGAGGGAATATGAAAGCTCGTGTACAAGTAAAACGTTCTGTTTGGGTATTAGAGGGAGGGGTGACTCATTCCTATGTTACCTCACAGATTATCACATAAGACGTCACATCATCGTTGACAGACCTATTTAACGTTAGAGACTAAATTGACTAACGAAATCCACATTCATAGACTATTTTGTAATTTTTTGCATTCAGGAGCTATTATAATGACTCCTTATCCATTCCGTGACTAAAATGACTAATTCCCCAATAATAATAACAATAACAATAATAAAATATCGTTAAGTATGGTAGGTTCCGATTTTTTTTTGTCAGGTATGCATCCTTACCTTTTTAGTTTATTAGTTAGATATATGCTTCTAGTTAAAAGAGCCTTGGTATTCTCTATTTAATAACACCTGAACTCATTTAGGTGTGATGTGGCCTATATATTCCAACCCTTATCAATTTATGTCTTGCAAATCTTGTATATTATTGTGAATTCAAAATCTTTATCAAAACGAACAAGAATAAAGACATGGATCAAAATAATAATGACAATCAATAACCAAACAATTCAAACAATAACAAGTAGGGGTGTTCGTGGGTGGGTTTGGGTTGGGTTTGGCCAAACCCAAAATCAAACCAAATGGGGTACTACGGTTTGAGTGAGGTAAAATAACCAATTGTTATACTATTGGGTAGTTTGGGCAAACTCACTAATTTTTGGATTGGGTTGGATTGGGTAATAGGTTACCCAACTTATTTTTCTATTTTTTTAATATTAAATGACTAAATGACAAGTCCTCGTAATTTTGTTTTAAAATAGTACTCTACTTTTTAATTTTCTTAAGAAAAATGTTTAACTTATTTTACTATAATTTTATGCATCATAGAAT
>Ga0315914_1009596_pt1 | contig 12371 bp, 4 predicted proteins | sample MpolenodulesMG_FD_203920 | JGI IMG/M metagenome (GOLD analysis project Ga0315914, IMG submission 203920) | Medicago polymorpha root nodule microbial communities from Los Angeles, California, United States - elongated nodules | ecosystem: Host-associated > Plants > Roots > Nodule | place: USA... | reverse complement strand
AGGGGGTAAATTGATTAACATTGTGCAATTTCAGGGGGGTAATTGAAGTTTTGTTAATTTCAGGGGGTAATTGACAAAACTTACAATTTCAGGGGGGTAATTGCCTATTTACTCTAAAGAAAAAAATAATAAATGTTGCATTGGTATTATAAAGTGACAATTATTCTGAGAAAAAGAAAAAATGGTAAAGAGACAATTATTGTGAAACGAATGAAGTAATAAATTAGTAAAGTGCCTCAACGGTTTCGATAATTACATATACACACCTGTCTAGTTGTCTTTTTTTTAGAGAGGTATTTTGAAATACCTCATTATTTGAAAGCAGCGTAATCAAATTATTTTCATAGTTAGGACAATCTTAAAGGTTCTTTTGTTGATTTGGTGAAACTTTTGATTTGGTCTTGGATTAAAACTAAAGTTAAGGTGTTTTCCAACAATTTTTATCAATGGAGTATTCAACCGCTCAGATGCTAAGGTTTCTACCGTTGGAATTTGATTTTTGTTGGGTTGATAGTCTCATTATGTTTTGATGCTTTTTGTTTGCCGATTGTTGTATCCTTTATCGTCCCGTTTGGTTTGAGCTTATTTTGAGCTTATGAAAAATAGCTTATGTAAATAAATAAGCTTTTATTTTAATTTATAAGTTCTCACTAGCGAAAATTGTATCTTCATAAATTGTTTTTTCATAAACAACCTTAAAAACTTATAAATAATACATAAAAACTTATTTATTTGCATAAACTGTTTTATATAAGCTCTAAAATAAGCTAATCCAAACGGGCCCTATATCCCATACTAAATGCCAGTTTCGAACCGAAAACCAGAAGGTTCAAAGGGCGTGGGTTCAACCAAACGTCCACCAGGTGAAATTGGCAAGTATAGCTGATTGTCTTTACAAGTAACAACTGATTTCTTTGTTTTCTGTGAAGATAATTTAATTTATTTGATGTATTAAGTTAAAAAGTTGAATTATTTTTTGGTTAAAGCTACGCCCGGTCGTTATTTACTTGTTTTTTACGGCTTCTTGCATACAAACACAAAAATAGTAAAATATTTTTCTTTTTGCTAATACTAAGTAAATTCTTCAAATAAAAGAGCATTGCTATTTGTCAAGAAAAAATTATACAAATAAAATAATTAATTGGAATAGAATATTTGACCAATTATTCTCATTGACCCTGTATTAGAATAAAAGTAAAATATTTTTCTATAAAAGAGCATTGCTATTTGTTAAGAAAAAATTATACAAATAAAATAATTAATTGGAATAGGATATTTGACCAATTATTCTCATTGACCATGTATTAGAATAAAAGTAAAATATTTTTCTTTTTGCTAATACTAAGTAAATTCTTCAAATAAAAGAGCATTGCTATTTGTTAAGAAAAAATTATACAAATAAAATAATTAATTGGAATAGGATATTTGACCTATATAAGCTGAAAATAAATTATACAAATAAAAATTATACAAGTTATTTTTGAGAGATTGTGGAAATAAGCTGAAAATAGTTTATGGACATGTTATTGTCTGTTTCTATATAAGCTTTTCCAAATAGTTTCACAAGTGCTTATGTCAATAGGATATTCAATAAATTAAATTTGAGGTAATGGATGATTGGTTTGCTAGTGCTTTATGGGGTTCCTCAAAGCTTGGTTTTTCTTTCCGGTCTTATTTGGGAGTTTATGGTTAGACTCTTACTTTATGGAATGCTAATTTGGTGGAGGTGTGGTATTCGGTTAATTTTGATCATGGGTTGATTATTAATAATTATTAAGATACGTAATGTAAGTGAAAGAAAAAGGAGTACATGTTGATATAAGCTACAAAGAAGAAGCATGGTGGGCTTACGGAACTTAGAGGTGAGAGATTTAGTTAGAGAACCAGATCCATCAAATCTGACGTTGTCACTTTGTACAGTTGTTTTGAAAAGTTGATATATTTATAAAGATAAGAAATATATTTAACCTTATTTTAATTTGCAAGGTGTCTAAAGTTGTTGACTTTATACCTAGCTCATTGGTGGGTGTAAGTATAAAGTTTTGGCAAATGTGTTAGCAAACAAGTTGAAATTAGTATAAAGGAGTCACCGTTATCGCGGAAGTTGTTATAAATATATGCACTTTGTGAACATCATATGACAAAATAGAATACAATACAACACACAGTATCATTCAAAACGTAATAGCAAAGCGTTGACACATAAGATTATTCAAAATGTAATACACAAGCGTTAACACATAATATTGTAAAAAATGTAATAAACTCGCGGTCAAATAAAATTCAAACGAGTAAATATTAACCAAACAATAGCACAAGACGAGCTATTTGGTCAATTCAACAAAACAAAATGAAGAATAAATGCCCATGATAGAGAGAACCCACTCAAAGGTATGCCTTTCGACATCTTTGTATCATCACCTTCATTTGGATGGGGCGATGAAAGATTTGCCAAAGAAAGTGCGGTCACAAGATTGGGTGGTCCCACACGGACAATCTCTTTTATTGGAGGAGGCGATAAGACAAGATCCATCAAAGTTAAGACATTCCTTTCTTGATTTAATCTCTATACAATGTAACGATGGATGAACTCTTCTTCCGAAAAGGGGGCAGATAATGACGAGTAGTAGACTTCATCATCTTCTTCATAACATGGGCCATCTTAGTCGTATCATATAGTTTGAAGGCAAACATTATTCTAAATCAATGACAAACTTACACAAAAATTAGCATATATGAACTCATTTCCAAGTATAAAAATCAAAATGATGAAAAATCCATTATGGGTCCATATGTCAAAGGGAATAAAAAAAAAAAGTGCGCAAACCTCTTGTTTAGTTGTGTGAAGCGTCTAATATTTAAAGCAATGAAGCAAGTTTAGTAAATGTCGAAAATGAAAGAAAGTGATCACTATGTATATATACGAGTACGATTGATGATTATATTTTTAAGTTATACAATTGGAAGGACACATGAGATATTTGCCTCTAACCTCACGCACACAAGTAACTTAAGGACTTGGTTGTTTTAAATGAAAAAAAATGACAACGTCAACACAAGTGACTCAGGCGAGTCACGTTTTGTTTGTTTATTTAACTCGGGTCGTGTTTAAAAAGTAAGGAAATAAAACAAGAAGCAGTAGTAGTATTTCATTTCACCGTGCGTTGCTTTCTTCTTCATATGCTTTGCATCGGTTTCATTCATAAAACCAGGTATGTACTTCCCCTTTCCTTTCTCCATCTACGTTCAAATATCTTCACCCATCTATTTATTTATTTTATTTTATTTATTCATGTTATTATTATGCATACTTGGTCTTTGATGCATATTACCCTTTCAAAACAAAACCTTACATAGCATTCAACGGAACCAACGTTTTTTGCTCAAGCTCAAAGGTTAAACACTCAAATTATCATTCACGTTTCTCTGTTATAAACAATCATTAACCTGTTCAGCGTGTTTGCTTCTGTTATGCGTGTTATAATAAACAAAGCACGATACTTTCAAATATTTCCACTAATTCTTTACAGTATCTGGTTTGTAATGCACTACGTGTATTTAATCTCGGTGTTGTTCATGAATTTGCTTCTTTGTTATCTTCTGCTTTTCACGATATGTTTCACTCTTCATTCCGTTACACTTCTTAGTTGCTTTTGTTTTTATGTGTGTATATATTAATCTACAATAGTATTGATTCTGAGATTCCATTCTGAACTTTCATTCAACTGGATCTGGGCTTCATTATCTTATTCTTTTGTTAATCAAAATTCTCCAACTTTATGTACAGGTTTTTACTTTATTTTATATGTTTTCCCTTGGTCATTTTATGGTCTATGAATTTTGAAGCCGTGTCAAGAAAATAAGTTGACAATTTTCGGTTTATTTACAACGAAAAATAATAGTTTTTAATGTTAGTGATTTAGGTAACCATGTTGAAGTGAGGGTTTTGATGTTTCAGATCGTATTGGCAATTTTTGTAGACTTATAAGTTGAAAATTGTGCATGTTGCTTGTGTTCTATTCTGACCCGACTTGATTGATAGTTCATTAAAGTGAAAACATTTGAGATCTAATAATTTGTTAGATAATAATATGCAAAGGTTGTTAATTTAGAAAACAAAGTAACAATTCCATAGGGATAGTTGGATACTCATAGTTTTGAAATCTAAATTCTTTCATTAAGTGGAATGATGCTTTCAAAAATCAGTAGCCTGGTTAATATGAGTGGGTGATGAGTAACCCTGTTTTACTTTTATGCCTCGTTACAACTGATACTTCAAGTAGGCTCTTGATGATGTTATTTAATCTATTTTTCCTTTATAAATTTCTTCTTAAGCCATGATTTGACTCTTTAGTTATCTGGTTTTGTTTTACTATATTTCTTTGCAGATGGTGTCCTATAACCAGAATTATAATGATATTTTCATGGACCATGCGTCTGATGGAGACCCTGAATTCAGTCCTCGAATAGGTCATGCATACCAGGCGGAAATTCCTTCTGTGATTGCGAAATCAGACCAGATTTCGCTTAGAATGAATCCTGCTGATTCAGAAGAAGTTCACGATAAATCACTCTCCCTTGCAATTGATTTACCCATGTCAGACACATGGAGTGATGCTGATACAAATAGTTTTGTACTAGGTTTGTTTATTTTTGGGAAGAATTTTACTAAGATAAAACAATTCATCGAGAACAAAGGGATGGGGAAAATACTTTCATTTTACTATGGTACGTTTTACAAAACTGATGGATATCGTAGATGGTCGAAGTGCAGGAAGAAAAAAGGGAGAAAATGTATGGTAGGACATAACCTTTTTGCCGGACCGAGGCAACGCGAACTATTGTCTCGCTTGATTCCTCATGTCTCTGAAGAATCTCAAAATCCTCTGTCACAGGTATTCAACTATGTCGTCTCATCTCCATCTCCTCTATTGTTAATGAACTGTATAAGTATATTCCATTTATCTGACAGATTGGCTTAGCCTATATGACCACATTTAGTGGTTTCAAATTTTCTTTCATTCTTTCATGTCTCTCTTACAATATTGTATCCAATGTGAATTCCTTTGCAAGTTCTGATATTGATATTTTCCCTGTAATTTTAAATATAGCCTTCTTAAACTTCCTTCTCGGAGTGTGGTAATATTTCATGATATTAATAATTTTGTTTTAACAGTAATCTGATTTATGTGGTGCCCTACATGTATAATGATTGTCTGTCCATATTTTGCGGATTTATTAACCATGTAAAAGAATAAATGTCACTAGGAATAAGGGATAAATTATCTTTTGGAAATGCATTTTATTTATGAGCTCCGAACGATGGTTAGATTGTTTATCCTAGGCAATTTGATGTTACAAACTGAAAGCTTCACTAGTTTATGGAACATCTTATTTCTTTAATTTTACATACTTTGTGCATTTCATAGTTACAGTGTAATTACGATGGAGTAACCGAGCGAATTATCATTTACTGCGACATACCATAATTATTTGAATTCTTATGTCCACACCTATACCTTTTTTCTTTAAATCACTCCAGTTATATATATATATATATATATATATATATATATATCATTTGTTTCAGTCCTCACTTTGCTTATATTTATACACAGATTTCAAACTCATTTATGGAGGGCAGAACTTCTCTAGAAAATTACATATCTTCTTTGAAGTCTACTGTTGGACTTGGCGTACTTGTGGAAGCTGTAGGTATTGGTAAGGAGAAGGGAGACCTTACTAGGCTTGGCATGGAACCTGGGAAGGACGTTCAAGCGTTTCCAGCACCAGCTTGCAAAGCTTTGTCTTCTCTTGGACCTAGTGAGATAATTCAATATTTGACAGGATTTCGGCTGAGCAAAACCAAAAGTAATGATCTCTTCTGGGAAGCTGTTTGGCCCCGCTTGCTGGCAAGAGGTTGGCACTCTGAGCAACCAAAGTATCGAGGCTATGTTACCTCCAATGATTATCTGGTTTTTCTCATTCCCGGTGTTGAGAAGTTTTCAAGGAGAAAACTTGTAAAAGGTGACCATTACTTTGATTCTGTTAGTGATGTCTTGAGAAAAGTAGTTGCTGAACCGAATATTCTCATGCTCAAAGAAGAAGGAGAAGCCAATGTTGGTAGCTGCAATGAGGAAGAGCCAGAAAATGGAGCAAATGAAGATGATCTGTCTGAGGATCATCGCCAATGTTACCTCAAGCCCCGATCTTCTACTTACAGTAAACATCATATCAAATTCATGGTTATTGATACCAGTTTGGTGCATGGTGGAAAGTCATCTGCTTTAAGGGAATTGAAATCTGTACCTGTTAATTCGGTGCCTAAAGTTGAGGTAGATTTTGATTGTAGGAAGGTAAACCATAGCAAGGATGCGCCTAAAACCATTAAACAGAAGTCGACAAAGTTAATAGTAATTGATACCAATAGACTTTCTAAAGGAGAATTATTGAAGCTGAAAGTGAAACAATTGAAATATATGCCAGTTGAATTAGAAGATGCTTCTACGATGACTACTGGTCTTATGAGAGAAAGTAAGGGTGGCTCTTCAATTGATGATTCACCGAGTAAGGTGGAAGCTAAAAGGCTGGTATGTGACGAAAAAAATATCAATAAAACTGATGGGTGCAGAGGTGTATCTAACAGTGGTGCTACCAGTAAAAAAACACATGATAATCTTGATAATAATCGATTAACGAGGATCATAAAACATCAATTCAATCGGAGAGTAAGATCAGGTGATTTTAATCATGCAGCTATTAAAAGGAGGAAATTGACTGCTTGTGCCAAATCAGAGAAAAGCCGCATTGTTGAGAATTCTTCAGGATGTTTAGGATTCTCTCGGTCTTCTAGCTTTCCAGATGCAAACCAAAATGTTTGTGGTCCAGTTAGTCATCAGGAGAATGAAAATTCAACTTCTTCAGCAGACAGAAGTGTGGAAGAGGATGATGGAAAAAGCATTATCAACGACAGCTATCAACACACGAGTGTTTCTTGTGTCAAAGTTGAAACATCTGAATCTTTCACCTTCAAAATACCTCAGGTACCATCGAAGTCTGAAAATAGCAAAACAGTGGCAATGGCAGCCAAAGATGAGCAAGGCCTAAAGGCAAAAAATCCATGTCTATCATCTGCTTCTCAGGAAGTAGTTAAGGAGCCTTTGAGAATCCCTTGTGATGTTGGTTCTTTGGAACAACAGCATGATATGAATCCGAGGAGACAGAGCTCTAGAAACAGATCATTAACTGTTAGAGCATTGGAATGTATAGCAAATGAATTCCTGCATGTGCCAAAGAGACAGAAAAAGAAAGATATCCAGACACACCAAGATCCTTTCAATTTTTGCTGCAAGGCTCGTACATGAGGCGAAATAATGCTGCATCGTTGTTGTTCAGATCATGGGACTGCAGTTTTAGTGCAAGAAGAAAAACATGTCGATGGAGATGGTAGTGTTGCAAGCCAATTGGTTAAGTTAAAGAGTAGAGGTCAATAGTTATTTTCTTTTAAGATACATGCATATCTGTCATCATGGAGTTTCTGACCTATGGAAACAAAATGGTTTAGAATGTACTGATGGTTCTCCTACCTGACTTTAAATTGTGTTCTAAGGCTGCCAAATGACTAGAAACACTGTCCATAATTTTTTGGTTTATTTTGATTTCAAAAAATTTATTTTCTTTTCTTTGGTATGTCATGTTTTATTTTAAAATCAAAATGTCGTCAAGTGGAAGAATGTTAGGAATTTTGTTTTTATGTGTTGGTTCTCCATTCATTTATACAACAGAGTTATTCTTCCATGGTCACAAGACCAAATCAATAGTGTTTGGACACACACATAAAAAGATGGTTCTTAAAATATTCAATCATTTTTTTTATCAATTTCCTCTTTACTACTAAAAAAATATTTCTTTATGTGTGTGACCAAACATTTTTTATTTGGTCATGTGACCATATTAGAATTTCTCTATACAACATTGATTGAATGGTACCTTGAGGTTTCTAGAATATCCATTTCATAATGAACGGATATTAAACATCACACATGAGTGTGTTTGAATAGTGTAGTATATAATTGAAGAGTCATGTTAACTTGTGCTTTTAGGCACATATTAAGCAACTTAAAAAGAGCAACTTTGTATTGGAAAATATAATATATCAACTTTTAAGAAGTTGAATGCACGATTTTTGATACGTATATTTCTATAATGAGTTTTTTAACATGTGCCCTTGAGGGCACAAGTTAGCGTTTGCCATAATGGAATAGTTTCATTGATGGATGAAATCACCAACTTTTCATTAAGGTATGATTGGATATCTTACGACTATTAATAATGGATTAGTAGCCTTGCATACAATGGTGGGTTATCTCTCCACGTTCCTCAAAATATGTCTTGGTATATATGCCAGCAATCTTGTAATAAAATGGCTTATACCCCATCCAGAGTCAGAAAAAAAACAAAAAGTTCACATCCTATAATCAAAATAATCATTCGAGACGTTCAAAATATAAGAATTTCCATCCCATCTTATTTTATCAATATGTGTATAGATCCGGGGATAAATTGTCATGACAAGAGATTATGATTCATGTTTATATTATTGTCATGATGTGCAATACATTCTTAACATCTAATAGTGCCATGGCCGTTATGTATTTCTTACTATTTCATCTTAGTAGAATCTCAATACCAATGGGATGAATAATGTTGTTAGAATGAGTGGATTAATTTGATATGTTCAATTCTATATTGGATCAAAGTAAGGCCATATCAAAGATCACTGAGCAGAACAACAGCAGTACCTGTGTTTTGCATAATAGCAACATTATTAGATGGTGGAATTAAAGAAAGTAGTGATGAGGATGTAATACGGTAAACTCTCCCTAAGAGCTTTAACGTTGCTCATGCCTAAGGCTAGATTCGAATTCATGACCTTTGTTAAACTAGAAGAGACCCGTGACTTCTCATCTAAGCATTCTTGAGTTCTTGTTATTTAGGTTTGATATAAAGTCTTACAATTCCTTACGGTTATGTTTTTACGTATATGTGAAAACATCTTATTTGTATAATCTTTATACTATTATATACAAATAATCTTATTTTCGTGGTATGTGTCTCCGTGTATGGTTCAATCTTTGCTACTAACATTTTCCTCCTCCTCTCTAAAACCTACTAACCCTAACATTTATCTATAAAGAAAAATGTTATGCTAGCAACACTAACTTTTTAAAATTCATTTTTTTATTGATGAACGAGTCCCATCATATTGATAATATATGAATCTCATAAAGCAGTGAAATATACATGGTTTTCATCTAATAAATGAGCATCAGCAAAACATTATCTAACACATATTTGGAGCCTCTCATATTTGAATCATGAGAGGTGGTTCTAACCATTCAAATTTACTAGGTTATAATTCATAATAATCAAACTAAAAATATAAATGTTTGTTGATTTCAAGTTATAACAAACCAAACTAACCATGATTATTTATTTCAATGACACCAACAATATAACAATAAAAATATAATCTAAATTCTTTTTTTTAATGACACCAACAATCTTTATTATATAAAAAGTTGTTTAAATGTATAATTGGGATAATGAAAAAGTAAGTATAAATATACTCATCCAGTTTGTTACATTTTTTAAATGATAAAGGAAAAAAAACCATATTTATATATATATTTATATCGTGTTTGTTACATTTTTTTTATATTTAAATTTATTCTTATATATTTGTTACATGTGATATTTGTATTGAAAATTAAGGAAATTTTTGGAAAGGAAAAAGCCAGCTCAAAAGAGCTGAAAGTGATTATTTTCTTTATATATAACATAGATATATAGATAATGATAATAATCTATAACTATTAAATAATAAGATTTTAAGTATTGTTCCTTCAAAAAAAAAAGATTTTAAGTATTGTCTTTTTTTTTGAGGAAAGATTTTAAGTATGGCCTTAAAAAAATTATAATCATAAGAAAAGTATGGTCTTCTAATAATAATAATAATAATAAAAATAAAGTATAGAAATTGAAATAAGAATAAAAAAATATAATATCCTTAAAAAAATAGAAAACTATACTCATGATTGGCTTAATATTTTTTGGTTTTAGAAAGTTAATCATCATACCTCAATTATTTATGTATATTCAAATAGAGAAATGACATTTGTATAACCATTTTTTAACAACTTTTTGACAACTTTATCTCTGATACTCACATTATCTCCTTATTCTCTCTCTTCCTTTTTCTCTCTCTATTATTTTTGACCAATCAAAAGAGAGAAAACCAAAGTTGTCATAGAAATTGTACCAAATAGTTGTACAAATATCACTACTCATTCAAAAAATTCTACCTTGAGTGTAACGTGAAGATGTATGCACCATTGGTTTTATTATTATTATTTATTTATTTATTTATTTTTTACGTAAAATGCAATATTAGTTGTGACTTGTGATATACCCATTTGTTATTTTGATTGTGTGAAATTAATTGAATTGACTTGGATATTGGTATTTTGTTCAAAAATGATCATTACTTACAACATACAGTGTCATCAATATTCTTTCTATTTGGTCTTTATTTTCATTCTTAAGAGTTTTCGGAAATTTCTTTATGCAAAATTGGGATATGCAAGTTTAAATATAGAATAAAAAGAGTAGGCTTTTTTAGAGGAATAAAAAGATTAATTTTCAAAATAATTAATGAAGTGTGGTGTGTAGAGACAATAACAATTTTAAATTAAAAATATTAAATTTAAAAAATATAAATTATGATTCAGAAATCAAGTGCAATGTCTTGATATGTTTAACACTTGATTCAACTTCATTCTCGCGGGTTTCATGAAAACGTGATGAAGCAAATATTGGAATTGACAGATACTACTCACACCACAAATAATCCAAGTTACACCTCAAAATTACCAATATACCCTTTAATTAAAATAAAAATTTTAATTTAATTCAAAACCCTTTCATGTGTCTTGCACTCTCGCTCAATCACAAAACACAGAAACAGTTCATGTATTCATCCTCAAACCTTGTCAAACCCAATCGATCGCGTATCGTCTGGACGCCTTCATCTCCTTCCTTCCACTCGCGTATCGTCTTCAAGAGCATCCAATAGCTCGCGTGTCTTCTGCATTAGGGTTTACATAGTTTATGTGGTGGATTTTTAAAATTGTAAAATTGATTGAAACATAATATGAAACACTGTGAAATTGACAAAAATGTGGTGGACTTTTAGATTATGTATACTCAATTTACTTAGTTTATGTAAACTGAGATTACATAAGTTAAGTAAATTAAGTTTACGGGAAGTGCACATGTTCGCGTAAACTCAATTTACATAGTTTGTGTAAACTGAGTTTACTTAGTTTATGTAAACTCAGTTACATAAGTTAAGTAAACTAACGTAAATTCAGTTTACATAGTTTATGTAAACTGAGTTTACTTAATTCATGTAAACTGAGTTTATGTGTACATGTATAAATTGAATTACTTTACGAATCTTAAATTACGCTACCCCTTCTTGGAATATATACGTAAATTAAATTCACATGTGACCTATGTAAACTTAAATTACGCTACCCTGTCCACGTAAACTTAAATCACGTTATGTGACCTGTGTAAACTTAAATTATGCTACCATGTCCACGTAAAATTAAATCACGTTATATCATGGAACAAAAAAAAACGACATTGACAAACATCCATGGTGAAATTAACAACATCGAATAAATCATGGAACAAACAATAAATAGAAACTCGAAGAAATTTATGAAATTTACTTGTATGAATAAAGTACGGATCAGTGAAAATGATGTTAATTCAATCTTTAATTTTGGTAGATATCGATTGCATATCCATGATGGTTTGAGGTGAAGAGGGATAAAGGTTTTAAGTGATAGTGAAAAAAGGTTTTTAAGAAATTTACATAGAGAGGGCAATTTCGATATTATTGTAAAATTTTAAAAAAAATTGGGTGTAACTAAAATTATATGGGGTGAGACTAGAAAAAGTCATTGAAATTGCATCATTGGCTCAATATTTGCAGTATTTGATATTTACTCTTGTTTTCTCCTTAATCTTTCATATAATTGACAAGTCTTGTTGTCTTTTGTTCAAGACAATTTTCTGGGTCCAATGGCACAAAAGATTACAAAATATCACATTGTGGAGCGCAAGATGGAACCTTACTTAATTAAAGGTAATAAATGTTAACGATCTATAGCTTATACGGATTCAGAGCCCGTTTGGATTAACTTATTTTAGAGCTTATATAAAACAGTTTATGCAAATAAATAAGTTTTTATGTACTATTTATAAGTTTTTAAGGTAGTTTATGAAAAACTCGTTTATGA
>Ga0315914_1009595_pt1 | contig 12371 bp, 8 predicted proteins | sample MpolenodulesMG_FD_203920 | JGI IMG/M metagenome (GOLD analysis project Ga0315914, IMG submission 203920) | Medicago polymorpha root nodule microbial communities from Los Angeles, California, United States - elongated nodules | ecosystem: Host-associated > Plants > Roots > Nodule | place: USA... | reverse complement strand
TTAAAAACAATCAATGAAAAACTCATTCAAACATTTCATCAAACACTTGATGTGCAAATTATACATAAACCCTAAAAATCATAAAAATAACCCTAAACTCTAAAAAAAAAAAAAACAAGAAGATAAAATTGCAAAAAGTATAACAAAATTATTCAACTTATATCAACTCTTAAAATAAATCATATACTCTTACATGTAAATCTACTTAAAAACTAAAATAAAAAAATAAATATAAAACACCAAAATAAAAAATAACCCTAAAATTCTAAACTATAACATAAACATCATGTAAATATTTTAACTAAATTAATCAACTAACATCTACTCTAAAAATGAATTATAACATGTAAATCTACTCAAAAACTAAAATAAATTAAATCTACTCAAAAACTAAAAAAAAACATTTATAACAACTAAAATGTAAGTTAATAGCATTATGATTACTTACTTGTGATTTTGTTGAATAAATTTGGTTGGATTTGGTTGGGTTTTTAGAGAGATTTTGAGAGAGATTTGAAAAATATTTGGTAAAATGAGAGTAATAATGGATGAGAGAGCTTCTGCCAGATTTGTAGCAGGAGCACATCGACAGTTAACTACCGATGGATTCCTCGGCAGTTAACTATCTCTGGTTCTTTTATTCCTCGGCAATTAACTGCCGCCGGAGCTTTTCGTCATTTACGTGTGTTTTTCAGCCTTCTCAAATGTGTCAACAACAATTTTCTCAATTAGGGGGCTTTAATTTAGTGTGCTTGGCGGAAGCTTTTTTAAGTGGACTTTAAAATTTGGGACTCTATTGACACCTCTACTTATGGTGCACCAGATTGCAGTCATGTCCGATTTGTTAGAACGTCGACTCCTTTTTTTGTCGGATTAACGGAACGGACTAATATGATCAACAGAAGAAGTCTAGTTAAAGGATCGTAGAATATAGTATGGTGAAACCTTCAATATTGTGAACATTATGTTTCAAAGGCTTGAATAAATTGCAAGTTTGCCTATTTATAAGAGGTATATTCTAGATACTACATTCTTGAATTTTCATGACATTTCATTATATGAATGTAGTATTAGTTTATTTTATGGTATTATAGAAAATTCTAAACATGTTCATCGTTACTTAACATTATATGAATGAAGTATTGGTTTATTCTAATTAATTACTGATCTACTCTAGAAATATCTAAAAATATGCATCATATTTCACCATCTTTGTTGGAATTAGTGGAAGTTGGAACACGCACCACCTCAATTCCAACGGATTCTCATGGGCGGCTTGAATCCTAAGTAGTAAGATCATAAACACTTCAAATTACAAGTACATCTGTATATGGCAGTTAAGATCATTGATGCACGTTAGGAATTCCACCTTTGAAGTCTCACAAGTTAGACCTATAAGTCAAGGAGTTTCTCATTGTTAGGCTTATGCTCTTTAATTAACATTCCGATTCCGATTTATGGCAGTCGGAGTCCACGACATCATGGTGGCGGGAGGTCGGACAGCATAAAGAGCTCATCATTTTGCCGTGGAGATCAGGTTTAGAACAATAGCATTAGAAACTGACATAAGGAACTGAGAAGCTTCGAAGTGATTGACATTGTTAGGGATGTCAATTTGCATCTATAAATGAGGATGAGAGAACTCCGCAGGTGGGGAATTTTCCCCGTAAGGACGAGGATGGTGGAGAAATTCCCCCAAGAGTAGTTTGGTAATGGGGATCTACCTGCCACTCTGCAAGGACCCGTCCTGGGACAATTCACTTAAATATTACGTGTACAAATATTTTATATCTTATCTTTATTTGTTTTTTCATATAGTATGTGCATAAAATTCTTTTATATGTAATGTTTACTGTTGTCACAAGACTCGCTATAAGGTCTTAATGTTGAATTTCAATTATATGACATAATCTCGTCAAAAAAAATAATCTATTTGATTGAAAATAGTATAAATTTAGTTGTTTTTTTCATGTTGAGTAAACACTCCCTATGGTGGGGAACGGAGATGGGGACAATTTGGGTGGCAGGGAATGGGGAGCAGGAGAGTACTCCCCGCCCCCGCCCCATTGACATCCCTACTGTATGTAATACTAATAAGGTGTGTTAGGTGAGTGTTGAATGTTGATGTAAGAATTTCCCATACTGCAACATTGAATGCGATATATTGACTTAAAATTAATGGAGTCTTAACGTATCACAAAATGTATAATCACTATCAATTGACAGCTCCACTTCTCAAAAAATCAAAACTGTCATCAAATTTGAATGAATCTCAAGGATATAAATTTCTGTGAATAATCACTGAAATTGTTTATTTTCCAATGTGCAGCCAGGTGTACTACTAATATGAAAATAAAACAAAAAAAGAGAAGAGTATATGATAGCCAACCAAGTGGTTGTTATTGTTAAAAGGTTACATCAAAGGGGGGTCAATTCCTACTTCAGCCATTCATGCTAAGATAGAGGATAAACCCACTCGTCCCACCACAAGCACCACATATCTATGCACTTTCTGATTCTACAAGGCATAATAAACCCCTCTCGATATATATTTTCACCCAACCAAGGAGTAGAGTTAATATGCAACACATTGCCTTGGTACTTGGTAACTGTGAGGTAAAAAAAAGTGTCTTAGAATGGAGCAGTAAAAATGAAGAGTAAAACAAAACCTCCTTTTAACTCACATGCATAATACATACCTTCTTTATAATAACATGAATGCAGTATAATCTGAAATCTGCTTCATTTATAAGGGGCAAATACAATTGAAGAATTGTGTCCCCCAAATCCAAATGAATTGGACAAGGCAGCCTTGATTTTCAATCTCTCTTTTGTTGGGCCTACAAGCACTTTAGTATCCTGTTTTTATGTAATTTAAACAACCAAATTAGATAATCATCATATCAATAATGGAACATGCGCGCGCGCACACAAAATGTCAATGTTGCAGCAGGTAACATACCACATCTTTATCTGGGTTTTCAAGGTTGATGTTAGGATGAACCCACCCTGTCCTGATTGCCTATATATCAATGAAAGACAAAGATCATAAACTTTTTGTTGTAAACTCCATCTCATTATTTAGAATTCATAAACAACTGATTCATTAAATTTCACCTGTACTGTTGCTACGGCTTCTACACCACCGGATGCACCTAGTAGATGACCAATCATAGATTTTGTAGAATTCACTCTAAGCTGTATAAATAAAACATATTGGTATTAACAACAGTATATGTGATATCATTAATAATAACAATTAAGAAGAGAACAAAATTAATTAATAATGACATGAAAAGGATAATTTACCTCGGGGTTTTTACCAAAACAATGAATCAGAGCTTGGTATTCCTTAAGATCACCAGATGGTGTTGATGTAGCATGAGCATTTATGTAATTCACATCCTCTTTTGAAACTCCTGACTGGACCAATGCCCTTTCGATGCAAAGTATTACACCAGCCCCTATTTTCAATTAGATAAAAGAAGTAGAAGTTCGTGATTAAGGAGCACCTCGGATGTAAGTATCAATTCTCATAAAGCACATAATAATTAAAAAGAATTACAATATTGTGGAGATCTTTTCTATTCCAAGTCCAGATGACCAACCCTTAGCATGAGGGGGGGGTGTTGAAAATCCCACAGCAACTAGAGTTATGACTTAGGTGGTGCTTATAAGGCTTCCACAATCCTCACCTTATAAGCAGGTTTTGTGAGATTGAATTAGGCTCCAAGTCCAAATTCTAAGATGTCATAGCCTACTGTTATTCCAAAACTCCGATTGGTCCACACTTTAGATGTTCAGTCCTAAAGCATGAGTGAGGTTTTGCAAGTCCCTCATCAACTAGAAATACGGTCTAGGTAGGTAGTGCTTATATGGTTTAGGTAGTCCTCACTTTACAAACCTAAATTCTTAGATGGTATCAGAGCCTGCCATAAACTTGTTATTAGGCAGAAAACTTTGTTACTCCGCCGACATTCATATGCACTCCATGTTATTTCACAACCCCCATTAGTCCGCATTATAGATGTCTAATTCTAAAGCATGAGAAAGGGTGTCCCACATTACCTAGAGATATGGCTTAGGTAATGCTTATAAGGTTTGGGCAGTCATTACAGGACAAGCCGGTTTTATGGGATAGAGCTAGCCTCTAATCCCAAATTCCAAGAAATAAGACACAAAATTAGAAATGTAAAGGAAGTGTGGTAGGATGTAGTTAATCTCTTAAAAGATTCTAGAATTTTATGATGAAACTGTAATTAAATTCCAAAAATTTTAAGATAATAGGATGGCATGTAGTATTGGATATCTTAATATATGTTAAAGTTACAAAACAGAATGCAGAAACTCCACTTTCGTGTATTAAAATGACCAGGAAAACATACATACACTTATTTTATATCAGAATATGCCTACCAGAATATAGACACGATGGTCACTGTCACTAAATTGTAGACCAAATGATAAATGATGGTCATTTTAAAATCAGCTATCCATAAGCTTTGATCATGCAAATTCTGAGGCTAATTGATCAAAAAATACTTGCAAAGAAGGGGAAGTCGCAAGCCAGAAATAGTTTTAATATATATAAATGAAATTAATTTTGAGAACAGTATGGTACGTTTAGACCCAGATAGTCCTCATGAAGATGTCTGTACAATAGTGGTTATATTGCTACAGATGATATATGTATTAAAACTCATAAAAAGGACATTAAAAGGTGTAAAATTTACCATCAGGATGTGGCTCAGTCACGTGATATGCATCGCAGGTGAAACTTCCACCAAGAAATTCTGCATATATGTTTGCACCTCTTTTCTGCGAGGTAAAGAATTGGATGTCACCAGGAAGTACACATGTAACAGAAGTGATGGCTTTATTTAATTTAGGGATCATAAAAATGTTTTAAAGAGTGTGGAAAAAATAACCTAACACAAGGTAGAACAGATGTATCAAGTGTTTTAACACTATTGAAACAAACTGAATAGTGAGGCATAACACAAGGTTAGGGCTTGTGTTATTTTTAAATAGTCAAATCATTAGATCTTAGAAGTACCTTAGCATGCTCCAATTCTTCTAAAACCAAAACACCAGCCCCTTCCCCCATGACAAATCCATCACGATTCTGTAATATCATAACCACAAGATGTTGGTTAGTAACACAAGTGCAGGGAAAAATGAAGTAAAGGATGAAAATACAAACTAAAACTACAGGAAATGCAATATTTTAGTCTCTGGGACTTGGCAGTTCATATAATATAACCATTACTTTGTCAAAATCGTTGAATTTTAACGAGCATATAAATCGATACAATGTGTCAGCTTAAGGAATTGAGTAAAATTTCTTGTTGTCTTTAGAATTTCTTATTGTTCTATTCCTTATAAATTTTAGGCGGTGTCTTTGTATTCTAGGTGTATAAAATGATATGCAACTTTTGGTGTTTGTGAATTATAATTTTAAATTTAATTTATAAATTATAAAAACCAGAGTCTTTTTCCACTAGGCCGGGATAAATGCCACAAAGATTACTATAAAACTCAAGGCACAATCATCTTACTACAGTAGAGGGATAAAAAAAAAAGATAGGATTTGAATAATTATTACAGTATCCCAAGGGCGTGACGCTTTAGAAGGATCAGTATTCCTTTGGGAGAGTGCCCTGCATGCCACAAAGCCTCCCAAACCTGCACCAAATATCATTGGATTAATAATAGAGTTATGGCAAGATAAATTCACACTAGCAAAAAAATGAAGAAAAAAATAAATTACCAATTGGAATAATAGCAGAGTCTGAGCCCCCACAAAGCATCACATCCTACAGAAAATTTCATATTTATCAAAACTGATAGCATCTTTTAATAAAAAGGAAATATCATTTAACAACAAGTCACACAAAAGAATGAAGATAATTAAAAGGTGGTTAAAATATGAGAAATGCTGTTTATTTCCCAAGAACAAATATATTAAAGTAAACTACTTACAGCTTCACCTCGGATGATATGGTTTGCTGCATTCAATATACAATAGTTACTTGTCGCACAAGCTGTAGAGATAGAATAATTTGGGCCCATCCATCCCTGCAATTCATAAGAGAAATCATTTACTGGACATGGCCCAACAAAAAAAAATTGAAACTTATGACAAACACCAAGACACCCAATTATGGTGTTTATAGTAAACTCCAAGAACTAATTAAACGAACCAGATCCATTGCAAGCATGGCAGAGCCCATATTTGTTGTTGCAAAAGGAATACAGAAAGGATTCATTTTCCTATATGATATTCGTAAAGCTTCGATGGAATCACTAATAACCTGTTCAATCCACAACACAAACAAAATAGTCACACAAATCAGTGTGATAGGATTTCAGAAAATTGAACTCGCAAGACAAACATGTGTGGCAAGTTCTTAAAGAAGTTATGGTGCTGTTAGTTATAAAATCAAACTACCTTGAAGCCACCTAATGCTGAGCCGATTAAAACTCCACATTTGGTTTTATCTAACTCATCCATCACATCTTCAGTAATTCCAGCATTAACCAATGCTTTTTTTCCAGCTGTTAGCAGATAGAGCATAAATTTATCCATTCTCTTTACAAATTTTGGTGCTACCCATCCGTCAGTTGAAAAAGACTTAATTTCACCAGCAATCCTCTGAAGAAAGAAAATATTGAGAACAAAATCTGCAGCACGCAACAACTGGAAAATACGATTTGAATTAAATAAAACTTACTGTCGGAAATTCTGCACAATCAAAATTCTCAATCTCACTTATACCACTAACACCATTGAGTAAATTATTGTAGAAGATGTCTGGATCATGACCAAGTGGTGTAACCACACCCAAGCCTGTCACAACTACCCGTCTTTGCTTTGTAGGAAGTTTTTTCTTTATTGTGACCTCTTGGGCAGGTTCCAAAGCTACTGCCATTGTTTTACCTTGAAATTTGACAATTCCAAGGCATGGGTCAGCACACAACAATTATAAGATAAAACATGAATAATGGAAAATAAAACATGTTCTTAAATTGTCTTGCTTCGTCCACATCAACACAACCTTGGAGTTCAAACCATATCATCATTCAAAGAAAGTAACATTTGGTCTTGCAAGAAAGTATATTTTTATTTTAAACAGTCGTCTTGATATTATATCTTGTCATATGGAAGCAGATTTGGCTCATCTAAAGTGAATAAAGGGTGATGTAAGTAATCTCCAAGTTGATTTTTTGCATCAGTATTTGATGTAACGTCCATATGCATAACAAATCACGGATGCGTTGAAATACCAACTATAAATTTTTTCAACAACTGCTGAGATTACTACTTTACTTTTTACCTTCTAAAGTGAAATGCTCGCATTAAAGAGCTAAATCGTATGGAAGTTGATAGGTACCGGGTTTTAGCCTAAGCATGTATGTGCTGAATAGGGGAGTTAGAGGGGAATGCCAGTTATATGAAGGATAGGGACGGCAAGATAGAATTCCTTTAATATCTTTTATGTTAGGAACCTTATGATATGGACAGAATAATAATAGTATCATCTCCGAGGAGCATTGTATTAGGATTACAGGGAATCTCTTCAGAGTTCAAAATACCAATGAACAAGGAGGCAAACCACTTACGATGCAGCTTCTAGACAACATATATTTTTCATAGATAACAACGAGGAATCCCCCACAAGAGAGGGAGACGCTGCATGCTCCAGGAAGCAACAACGGACCAATGGTCCAGACCACAAGAGAGGGAGACGCCGCATCTCCACCCAAAACCTTAACGCATTTAAGTATATGGGTCACTCCCTTGTATATCCAACATTTTATCCATTCACAGGCGGTGTGGGAATAAGTATAACCAGTCACACTTAAACTCAACAAAATTTTACATATAGAAGATTGAAAAGAATCCTCCCCTGAAAAAACAGAGACCAAGAGTTTGCCATGCCCATATACGTGGATCAATATTTTTAATTTCATAACTATTAATTGAGGGCAAATTATTATTTTTTAAAACACAAAATAGCTCTTTAATTTAAAGCGAGTTTGTGTGCATGTGATGAACAATCTTGGAGTAAATTGCAACACTACATAAAAGTGACAATTGGAATAAAAATAACAACAACTAGATATAGAGTCTAAAATGATTATGATTTAGAGGGTGTGCCCTGCCCATACATACGATATGTACGAGGTATGAAAAAAAACAATGGAGAGTTTAAATGGCACATGGGCACACACACACACACACTCTACCAACCAACCAAACATTATAACTTTCCTTCACGCAATGAAACAACAACAATAGTAGAGTAAAGCAGGTAAACAAACATAACCATGAATTAAAATGAATCAAACGACCAACCCCACTTAAAGCAAAACCAACCCAAGACAAAGATCCAAACCAAACCCACAAGCTTTTAATAAAATAAATTTAAATTAATTAAATAAATAAATAAATAAAACCCAGATTTAACGATGAATAAGAAAAGATAATAAAAAAAATGTAAAGTTGAGATTACCAGAATGAATGGATTGTTTTAGTTTGGTATTGAAATTGGATCGAAAAAGAGTGTTGTTGGTTCTGCTGCGAGAGTGAAAAGATGTTCTGATACGGTCAGCTTCGCACGTGACTGACATGCAAGATGGTTCAAGCCACGTGTAGAGGGAAGAAGAAGTGGTAGCCATTGAAATTGAAAATGGAGAAAAGATCGAGGTTGAAGTAGTTCAGATTGTGATGAATGAGTAATGGAGGAAGATGAAGTTGGTGAGAGTATGAAGAAGAGTGAGAAGAAGAAGGATTCAAATTCAATGGATCTCTTCTTCTTCTTTTTTCTCTTGTTCTTGTGTGTGAGAGTGAGAGTGAGAGATGGAGTAGTAATAGTCTTTTTATAACTCTATATGGAATTCATTCACTCACTCACTGACTCAGAAGTAAAGTCAGTCTCACAAAACAAAACTGTTTTTGAGTTTCCAATACAAAACAAAGCCTTTCTCCTTTCCTCTCTTATTTTTCCTCCAACAAAGATACTCACCATATTAATAATAAAAAATCATTTTTGGATTTAAAGGAGATCTATTGGGCCCGTTTGTTATAGATTCTAAAAAAATAGATTTTCCTTTGTATTTTTTAAAATATATTTTTTAGAAATTTATTCAAAAATAACATAAGTTATTTCAAATTCATTTGTTATAAGTTAAAAAAGATATTTTGACATTCACTAACCTAAATATTTATTGTTTGAGATTTTATATATTAACCTAAATATTTATTGTTCGAGATTTTACATAGTAAAAATCGCATATTTTTCAAAAATGATTTTTATGAAAAACTATTTGAAATAGCTTTTTTTTAGAATTTTTTCAAAATTTTAGTACCCATAAAAATTATAACAAAATGATGAAATATCTAGAATCACATTTTAAAATAAGCTATTCAAACCGATTTTTTATTTTAAGCTTTCCCTAAAAATTTCTCTGTTAAAAAACTTTCACAAAAACATATTACACTACAAAAATCTATTTTAAAAAAAAAGTAAAACAAACGGGCCAATTATCGTATGTGTAAAATAGTTATACACTACACAGACATCCGATCAAAATCTATTATTTTATTATATCACCTTATTTTTGTATGGATAGTTAGAAATAATAGTGATGTAACATTGAAGTATTGTAATTTCTCGTTGTATGTCGGTGTAAAAACAATTGTGTGGATGATGTATATCAATTAAACTCTTTTTTAATAGTAAATTAAAAATGAGAGAATGAGTTATCCAAGTGTAAACTAGTTTTACAAGATTCGATAAGAATTCAGAATTGGATGGTTATTTTTGAAAAATAATTACAATGTATACACATGCAACAATGGATTGGTCTAAGTGGTAAAGAATTTAAGTCTCTTAAGTATATGGTCGAGAGTTATATTCCTTACTCGTGTGTGTGGAAAAAAATACGATTGGAAGAGAAAAATTCACCTTATGTGCTCCACAAATTTCCGACGAAGATTAGTAACCGCACGGATGGTATATGAGAATAATCGATGTATCTGAAAAAATACATTAATTATTTGATGAACTTAAAAAATAATATTCTCTTAGATTTATGATCACTCCTTCCGTTTCACAATACTTGTTGTGTTTTGAGGAATTTACGTATACTAGAAAATCAAATAATTTTTTTTAATTTTGATAGAATTCCTAGGTCAATTAAACTCTATTTATTATAGTATTTTAAAATGAGAGAATGAGTCATGCAAGAGTAAACTAGTTTTATAAGATTCTATAAGAATTGAGAATTGGATAGTTATTTTTAAAAAATAATTACAATGTATACACGTACAATAATAATAGATTGGTTTAAGGGTTTTATTCACTGCACATGTGTATGAAAATAAATACGGTTAAGAGGGGAGAACTCAATTTGTGTGTCTCGCAGATTCTTTGATGGAGATTAATCATCACTAAATGATGTGGAAATTGCGTAGATTCTTATTAGATATGATTCTCTTCAATAGTAAATATAAAAGAAAATTATTTGTTCAGATTCATCAAATAATTGATGTATATGGTCTTGAATATAGATCAAATACTATATTAATAAACCTAAAATATAATAGAAGTATTTTCTTCTATAAGTGAAGTGAGTAGTTTAAAATTATTTTACATCGTAAATGTAAGCCTTTTCAAAAAGACATTTTTAAAATGAGCATCATTTCCCCTTAAAAAAAAAAGTATCATTTATCTCTTGACTTCAATATCAAGTTTTGCGCAACATAGCTTTATTTAATTCGTTAAAGAAAAACAATAAAAGGAGATTCTAAACAAAACAAAACAAAAAAAAAAGAGATAAAAGTCTTGAAAACAAAAAATTAATGTTGTTGGAAAAAACACGAGGTTTGAATTGTTTTAAGGTCGGTTAAGAAGGCTCTTTTTCAAAGATTTTGCTTAAAACACTTTCCCAACTTACATAGTGGTTCTTTATCAGATCATTTACCTCATAACAGGTTAGCCTCTTTTATCAGCTTGTTGGGTTTCAATATTGGAACGTTACCTTTTACTTGCCCAGGGGTCTCAATCTTTAAAGGCAAGCCTAAAACTAGCTATTTACAACCTATAGCTGACAGAATAAAGGTTAAATTAGCTTCATGGAAAGCCACACTTCTTATTATGGCTGGTAGAGTTCAATTGGTCTCATATGTGATTCAAAGCATGCTTATTCATAGCATTTACATCTACTCCTGGCCAATTTCCTTGCTTAAAGATATTGAAAGATGGGTCAGGAACTTTATTTGGTCTGGTGACCCTGAAAAGCGAAAATTGATGACAGTTGCATGACACAAGTGTTGTAAGCCTCTAAAAGAAGGTGGAATAGGTCTAAAATCGCTTACAAAGCTAAATGAAGCTTCCAACCTGAAGCTTTGTTGGGATTTGATGACCTCACATGAAACTTGGGTCATCTTGAAAGTAGAGTCTTCAACAAAAATGGTCCAATTAAATCTCACATACATTCTTCTTTATGGAGTAGTATCAAAGTCGAGGTTAATTGTATTTTAGGGAATTCATCTTGGAATCTTGGTAACGGAAATCAAATTATTTTTTGGAGAGATAATTGGTGTGGGGAGCCTATTACTTCAAGCTTAAATCTTCCAACTTTCTTAGCTTCAAATCTAACTGCCAAGGTTTGTGACTTTATTCGAAATTATAAGTGGTATTTTCCTCTTGTTGTTCAACAGCTATTCCCTGCTATTACTGTTATTGCTCAGAAAGTAACTATCCCCAAAGTGGATTTAGAGGATAAGCTTTTGTGGACTCCATCACATTCAGGTCAGCTCTCTTTTAAAGAATCTCATTTATTTAAAACTCATGGGGGTCAGCAACTCAATTGGGCTAAAGTCATTTGGTCACCAGATATCCCTCCTTCCAAATCTATGCTTGCTTGGAGGTTGATGCAGGATAAAATTCCAACAAATGACAAACTTAAGCATAGAGGCTTCATCATGGCCTCCATATGCAGTCTATGCTCAACTTCTGATGAGTCATCTTCTCATCTTTTCTTTTCCTGTCCATTTGCTTTGAAAATATGGGCTTGGCTTGCTAGCATCTTGAACATTTCCCTACATGTTAATTCTGCAGAGGACATCTTGAGTATTTGTAACAGAAATTTCACCCCTCAATGCAAAATGGTCATTAAAGCTAGCATAATTAACATCATTCATTCTATATGGTACACTAGAAACCAAGCCAGGTTCATGAACAAGAAAATCCATTGGAAGTCGGCCATTAACACAATTATCTCAATTGTCTCTTTAGCAGGTAACAACACTAAACTTTGCTCCTCGGTCAATATGCAGGAATTTGTCATCTTAAAAGCCTTCA
>Ga0315914_1009593_pt1 | contig 12375 bp, 6 predicted proteins | sample MpolenodulesMG_FD_203920 | JGI IMG/M metagenome (GOLD analysis project Ga0315914, IMG submission 203920) | Medicago polymorpha root nodule microbial communities from Los Angeles, California, United States - elongated nodules | ecosystem: Host-associated > Plants > Roots > Nodule | place: USA... | reverse complement strand
ATGTAAAAACAAAAGCAAAGGGCAACAAATTTACGGGCACGTTTCATGATGATAAGAAAGTTCAACACTTAAACCAAATTTGAGCAACATATATTCATTGCATTATAATGTCAACAAAGGCATATAACGCTTTCACCACTGCCGCCAACTAAAGCATTTTCCCATCAGATGAAGAGGTAAGTAAATAAATGCATACACAAACAAGGTAGTAAAAACTTAACCAATTTACAAATCAAATAGGGGGGAAATACATACAACCATCTTGAAGTTTGACCATTTTGCATATTGACACCATAACTTACAAACCTTTTTATTTAGTCCAAAACTACAAATATTTCACTATGCAGTCCTTCTGTTTAATTGGAAACTTGAAATTAGCACACAAACAGACTCATGACATCATTCAATTCTAAGCTTCCATTTGTATGATAACCACACCATCAATACATAAAATTTCAAAATATCAATATATAAAATACATGATTTGAATAAAAAGTGTAATAATTTAGATAACTAAAATATGGGAGCAACGCCAAATTAATATTTGTAGAGAAATATTTAATTTAATGTTAAAATTTGTTAAAATGTAATAATTTGTATTACTTCATTTCAATTTAATGTTAAAAATATTTAAAGTACTCAACAATAATAAGAGTAAACCTTCAAGTTAGTCCCTCGAGTAACACTTTGTCTCCGACTTAGTCTCTAAAGTATATAAAAATAACAAGCAGTCCCTAAAGTATACAAATCTCCATCTCATTAGTTCTTGATGTTATCTACTGACAAGACACTAGGGACTCCTTATAAAACTTTAGGAATTACTTTCATGTATACTTTAGGGACTAAATAGAAGAGAGGGTGATGCTTAAGGGACAAAATTGGGGGTTTAGTTACACTAATAATGTTTAAAACACATCATTTATATTATTGATAAAATACTTCATTTATATTATTGATAAAATTTGGTTATTTTTTAATCTACGTGTATGCTATATATTAATTACTATTAATGTAGTTATTAATTTCAATAAAATTTATTATTTACAGCAATTAATTTAGAAAATGATTAGAACTTACAAAATAAAATAAATAAGACCAGACCCTACAAAATGTAATCATTTAAATTAAAAATAAAAAAATTCAAATAAATATTAAGAGGTATTGTAAAATAAGCATCTGAACGAATAATTTAAAGGGTGAAGCAAATAAGAATGATTAGCGGATTGGTCATGGCTAAGGGTCTGAAGAAGAGGATTTTAAAATTCATCATTTCAGTTTGCAAAAAGATTGGAGTCCAGGGTTATAGTCTCCATTAAATATTACTTGTATGCAGATCAGACCAACATTTTGTAATTTTTTAACAAGGACTTGGTCAATTTGAGACGAGGAAAACAGAAAGACCAACTGGATTCTTTCTCTGTTCCTCCAAAATACATAACGAGAAGATTAAATAGTGTTACTGATATTTAAGTAAAAGATAATATGTAGCAAATGAAATATAGGAAAGGAGGAAATTAGTCAAACTACTACACATAATATAGCAAAAGAAAAAAAAGAAAAGAGATAACCTACTTTTCCAGTGTGCTGAGAATGTTCATGGGCTGCCATTTGCCAATTATTTGTATGCATATAGAAATCCCTCAAGGATTCACTTGGCTTCACATCCAACAAGAAACAATGAAGAAAGCAGTCAGATAAAGAAAAATACTAATTGAAGCTCGGAGGTGCTTTTGTAGGCAAAAAGACCAGACACAATCAAGAAAGGCAGTAGATCAGCCAGACAACGAGACACAATCATAATGATCAAACAGTACATATGGGAAAATTTGATGGATATTGATAAATAAAAGCATAACTGTGGTTAATTTGAAACAAAATTAGCTTCTTATAAGGGGATTAGTATTTTACTCTAATCATCTTGGTAAACAAGCAATTGGAAACCACTACGCCCGGCTGCCCACATAGCTCCACGTAGCTTCCAATTATTTCTTGCCGCTACAGCACAAACCAGTTTGGTGTTGTTAGTCACATAGAAAAAAACTCTATATCAACATTATTACATCAAATTGCCCGACATTTCGGGCAGTACTTGGAATAGCAAATAGTATATTAACATATTTAGGACCAGTAAAGTATGTATAAAAATATATTTACCTTAAATTGATCAAGTTCAAATAAAATAGAATGTCGTAGTACCTGCAAAACCAATTAAGTGAATCAATACCAATGATCAGTCTCTAATGGTAAATGCTTTGAAAAAATTCCTTTAACTCTCACATGTGAAGAGCATCTAGATGTGAAATCTAAACGGTTCGATAACATACAATGATAGAGAGGTGGAAATAGAATTTCATGACATAATTATGAAAAAACAAATTAGCTTCTGAATACGGATTCAAACCACATCTATGAATAGCAATTAAACCACAAAACAACACTTCAGTTGAACAAAATGCCATAACAATCAACTACATGACAAATTTCAGAAGGTTTCTATATGCCATTTCAGAGGACAACTTTAAGTGTCTTCCTCTGAATACTAAATGCTAGTTCCTATGGATAATGCTTTTTTCAAGACAAAATTTAAAGTCACAGTGAACAAATTATGTAAACTCAAGACAAACATAAATGGGAAATGAAAGAAAAATATAAAATTGGATTGAACCTGAGAATATTGTCGTGCAGATTCCACATCTCTATCTCCAGAGTCCAGAACAGTGGTGATCATGGAATTTCTTTAGGCCAGAAATAAAATGACTATACCAATCCCCTCCCTCCCTCCCTCTCGCTACTTTTAATAGTTTCCTCTAACAAAATTCCCAACTGACCTTATTCCACTTGCCGCAACTTAAAATCTCACATTGTCCCGTATTCACATCATGCTTGCTACTAAATAACTTTAATTTCTTTAGGCCAACACACCCATTCCAAATACAACTAGAACCAAAAAGATGGAAGAAAAATCCCATGAAAGTTCAGTAAACCACAAATGCTGTGCACCGACTATCATACACACAAAAATGGCACAAGCAAAAACAATTTTCATCCCTTAAAAAGAAAATATAGAAATCAATGTTGCCAAGCTAACATTCACTAGAAAAGAAAACATCCAAAGAAGTCTTCTAACTTCTGTTACTTAGAAGCTCAATCTCTGCTTCCCTGGCAAGTTTTTCATCAGATGCAAGAAAAAGTTTTTTTAATACAAATAAAAAAGAACTAAGCTTTCCCAACAACCTCACTTCTCTAAGTGTATCATAAAAGTCACCAAAAAGAATAGCCTTGTAATGGTATAATACCTGCAAATGAACCAAACAAGGCGAACAAAACATGTGATGAAGACAAAACACCAAATTCGTATAGGTTTCATATATACTTTTTTGGTTTAGACCCTTGGTATCCAAAAGTCACATTGGACCCCAAGTCACCAACTAACCTAGGTCGAGTCAGATGAACCCGTAGTGGGGACAATGCTCTCCCCAGTCCCCACTCCCCACACCCTTTTTTAATTCACAAACATGTTTCTGAAGATAGCAATAACAAGAAAAGTTCACATAATCACAGATATGTTGGAGTGGACACGCCATCTACTTATCAATGAGAAAGTTCGGATAGGATGAGAGATAGGGAAAATATTAAAACGTTCAAGGCTCTCTTTTTTTTTTAAAAAAAAAATGGGGAAGGGAAGGGGAAAATTTTATTAATTAAAGTGGCACTGATGGCCATTCTACAACCGTCATCAAGGGGATTCGAACTTTGTACCTTGATGCTACAAGGCTAAGCTCTTACCACTGAGCTAGCATCTCAAGTATGTGGCTCTCAATGATTAGAAGAGCAATGCAACTAACCTCAAAGTGTGTTAAACAAGAAGTATAAAAAAAATCGGGAAGAATGATCAATATTCTACAACATAAAGAACAAAGTTGCCACGTCTTAGCTACAGTAGTCAGCAGAAACAAAAATAATCTACAGCGGTGAGGACTTACAACTTAGGAACACAGTTGCAATCTCTTAACAAATGCTAACAAATATGATGAACTACAAAAGTTAATCAACTGAAAAGATAAAATAAACTTTTGATAGCCTTTTCTGCAATTCACGGAATGCAGAGTGTTGAAAAAAAATTGAGATGTGCAAGTAATCCAACCTTGCAGCCTTTTCTGCAATTCATATACAACATCATCTGTAACTTGTGTAACGTATTAAATAAACAGATAGATAATCATGTTTTCAGGTAGCTTCTTGGAGTGCACAAGGATAATCCTTCCAAGAGTCAATAACCCCAAAAGCAAGGGCTATTAACTCATTTGATAAAAGGAAACCATTTGGATCACTTAGCCTCATATAGGCCACTCTCTTTTCTAAGTCAGTTTCGCCCAGAAGAGAATTGTTGATGTCGTCTATTCTAACAGCTCTCCTTTGCTCGTCCAAGAAAACCACATGTCCACTCTCAACATAAGGTTTATAAACCTCAACCAGAGAGAGAACCAGAGAGCTGCCAAATGATTCTTGGTAACGCTTCAAGTCTAGACCTCTTGCTGTTCTCAAGGACAGCATCACAACATCCAATGCTTTGTCCTTGCTATTAATGTTGTCATCAGATGAGCTATTTACTGATCCATTTTCCAGATTTTCCACGAATTTCATGTACTCATTCACCTTCCTGGGTCTTGAAAACCTCAAACCACCAATAAAACTAGTAGAGCCGAGGCCAAAGGCATAGAAAGGCTTGTACTTCCAATAGGTAAAGTTGTGTCTACACTCATAACCACTCTTACAGTAGCTGCTGATTTCATAATGGTTATAATTGGCATCACGAAGCATCCTTGAAGCCATCGTATAAAAATCAGCGGATTGTGTCTCAGAAGGCAATGGAAATTCCCCTGGTGAATACCTGTTAAGATTTTCACCTTCAGCTTCCAAATCATCATCATTATAATAAACCTTAAAAATTATACCAAAAAATTACCAACGCTGCTAGTGTAAGAGTAAACCACCAATTTCATCGATAAAGTTACACACTTTTTTTCCGTCTTGTCACTTAAGTAAATTCAAATAATAAGTGGTAATAGTAAGTACCCTTTAGCGTTTTGTCACATTCGTCCTATTAGGAAGATTACTTATTATTTTCATTTACTCGAGTGACAAAATAGGAAAAAGGGTGTAAGTTTAGGCGCGAAATCGGCGGTTTAGTCGCTAGTGTAAAATATGGGCGCCACTTACAGCCTTCCAAATTTTGTGCCTTGTTCAATTTGCAGATCATAAACAGAAACATGAGTTGGTTGTGCCTCAATGGCGTGCCTTAAACTTTCCTCCCACATTTCACTAGTCTGATGAGGCAATGAAGCAATAAGATCAATACTCCAATTCTCAACCCCGCACTTTTTAACAATATCAATAGCCTCATGAACCTCATCCAAACCATGTGCCCTCCCACAACTCTTCAACAGCTTCTCCTGAAACGCTTGAACTCCCAAAGAAACTCTATTCACTCCCAACAACATCATCTCTTCCATCTTCTTACAATCAAACGTACCTGGGTCCATTTCCATCGAAATTTCAGCACTTTCACTCACCCCAAATTTGATCCTCAGCGTCTCCAAAACCGTACCAACCATACTTGGCGGAACCAAAGACGGTGTCCCACCACCAAAAAACACCGTCTGAAGCGGCGTCTTTGCAGAATCAAGTTCATCTTCTATTTTAGTAGCATTGATTTCTCTGCAGAGCCATTGAATGTAGTTTATGACACGTGGGTCATCATGTGTTTGCGTTGAAGCGGAGCCAAGAGCGACGATGGGGAAGTCACAGTAGTGGCAGCGTTTACGACAGAAAGGGAGGTGAATGTAAGCTGAAGAAGGGGTGCTGTTTTTGACTGAGGTGTTTTGTCGAACAGTTGGTGTGCTGTTTGAAAAAGTGTTTGTGATTACGCGGGTTGATGGTTTTGGTTTGGGCGCTAGTGCACAAAAAATGGGTGTCAATGTTGATTTTAGCATTGTGGGTGCACACTGCTAAGTGTTCGCTGAAAAGAGTATTATAAGTGCCCCTAGATGATTTTTTTTTTATAGAGATCAGAGATATAGTGTCGCTAGCATTGCTCTTTGCAGTTTTGTTTGATAGGTTTATTATCTAATTATTTAATGTTATGTCAGTTGTTTATAATTAAATTTTAGGTTTAATCTTATTTTTACTCCCTTTATTTTATCCTTGTCATTTGAGATTCTTCATATGTTGATCCTCCCTCAACTTAATCAGACACTGACGTGAGAGAGGATTTTGCCCGTGGTTGTTAAATTGTTGTCACATATTTTTTTTTGATGACGTGGCATTTGTTGCACAATTTTTTTCCTCAGAATTTTTTTGAATATATTGTTTTTTTGTAAACAATAATCGAGAGAAAAAAAGTCCATAAAAATGATCAATATTGTTTTTATGATTTTTTTCAAACTTATTTAGGACCTTCAAATAAGGCCTCCCACATAAAATTATAACTTTTCATTTAGAGGCGAATTAATTCTGAATTTGTAATGCACTAAAAAGTCAAAAATCAAATCAATGAAAACCTCGACCCCAAAATAAAATTATGAGTTGATTTTTTACAGAGACCTCTGTAAAAGTACATACAAAAGATCTGTAAAGTTTCATAAAATTTCAAAGACGCCTCATTTTATTTTGATTTTTCGATCAAAACGAGCAAAATTGCAATTTTATTCTGAGTAAGTATATACTCACAAGTCAAATTTTGTTTCCCAATTTTCCAGTCATGTTTAAAACATCATAAGAACTTCCATCATGAAATTTTGGAATTTTTAAATGAGGGAATGCTTAATTATGATTTTTTTTTTAAGAAATTCATAATTAATTCGCCTCCCGTTTAAAAAACTCAAAAGTTTTGTGGTTGAATTTGTTATGATGCTCTAAACATGCGTGTAAAATTGGAGAGCGAAATTTGACCCGTGAATATATGTTTACTCTAAAGAAAATTGTGATTTTGCACGCTTTGGTAAAAAAAAAGGGGGGTAAATACCTCTTTTCGTCCCTGTAATATTAGTGAATTCCGGTTTTAGTCCCTGTAAAAAAAAGATTTAGATTCTGTCCCTGTAATTCCATATTCTTCCACTTTTGGTCCCTCCTTTCACCATGTCAGCAGAATCTGCATACATGACACGTAAAACGAGGGACCAAAAGTGGAGGAATATGAAATTACAGGGACCAAAAGTTGGAGGAATATGAAATTACAAGGACGTAATTTATGCAGATTTTGCCGATGTGATGAAAGGAGAGACCAAAAGTTGAATAATCTGAAATTACAGAGACAAAATTTAAATCATTTTTTTTACGGGGACTAAAATCGAAATTCGCTAATATTACAAGGACGAAAAGAGTTATTTACCCAAAAAAAAAAAGAGCAAAATAAATCGGGGTGTTTTTGGAATGTTATAAATCTTTGCAGATCCTCTTTATGTATTTTTTTATAGAGGTTTCTGCAAAAAAAAAGTAGCTCAAAATTCGATTTTTGAGGTTTCAGTTTTGATCTTTGATCTTTAAAAATTTATAATTGATGTGATCATTTTCGAAAAGTTCTATGTTATTAGTCTGTCAAAAATATATATACACTAATTATCAATCTTTAGTAGTAAATGTCTTAGAGAATTTAATTTAACTCAAATCATATGTAAATTTAATAAATGTCTCAGAAAAGTTAATTTAACTCAAATCATATGTAAAGAGAACTAAATGCAGAATCTAATAGAGAGGTGGAAATAAAATTTCATGACATAAATGTGATACTGCAAATGAGCTAATTGTTTGATTGATAGGGGTATTCCAGGCCTCTGACTTTGGAACACAGGACAAAATCTCAAATTTTTTATTTACGTTAAATCGAGTTTTTTTTTGTTACGATGTTTCGACTCAAACTTATAACGTGATAGAGTTTCATATGGAGGGGGAGCATGGTAGTGTAAGAGTATGGTTGATAATGAACCGAACCAACTCGAAAATAATTCGATAATTGATTCGTTTAACTTGGTTCATGAACCAAATGAGTTGAACTTAAACTGAGTATGATTCGACTCATTTGATTCACGAACCAGCTCAATATGTGTGTGTGAAAAAGTTAATACTTTTGAGGACTTTTAAACAAACATCTGCACAAAAATAGTCCCACGTCGGTGATTTTCAAAATATTAGAGAGGAGGAGCATATTATTATATACGGGCAGTACATGACCAATTCAATATAAAGCCTACAATTGTAGTATACGGACTACTATGCTACAGTAGTAAATATAAATCGTTAAATTATGTTGTTTTCTTTTAAAGGTAAAACACGCATATATTTAAAAACGCATATATTTTTGTCACAAAAAGGTTTTTTTTTTTGAAAAAAAAAACTTTTGAAAAATGCAATTCGAGCAAACGAGTTAAACCTAACGAGTCGAACCGAGTTGTTCGTGAACTTTAAACGAATCGAACTCGAGTTCAAAAAAAGGCTTGTTTCGAACTCGAGTCGAGTTTCGAGCCGAACCAATTCTTATCGAGTCGAGCTCAGATAGGTTCGGTTCGGCTCGACTCATTTCCAGCCCTATGCAAGAGCCATGGCGTAAGTTTTCAACTTTCAGGATTATTCATGTAGAAATATTCAATGTGTCCTTCCACTTTCTATGTTTATACTGGTGTGTATTTGAGTGGTACTTTTAAATGGTTGGTCCTTCGTGATTACGTTACTTCAGACGATTTTATTGTTTGGAATGATAGTAGTATTACTAATGAGAGCAACTTGTGATTCTTTCATGGGATCTCTCCACCGAGACATACACTCGACTGTTGCTTCCTCGGGGTTTTGATAAGGTTTCACATAGGGACACTCTTTATTTTTTTTCATGATTTTTAGGAAACTCATTTTGTTATTTGGCAAATGAAGGATTTTGGAGTTTAGAGTCTTGGATTCAATTATTTAAAATTAAAAATAATTTTTACATTTTATTTCATATTTACTTTTTAAAATTATATTATAATATAAAATAAATTTGTTCATAATTTATTCCATTTTAAAAGTCCATGTACATTAAATGAATTCCCTTTATTTACTCTTTTACCGACTAAATTTTAACTGTCCATCTACATTGAAAAAATCTCTATATTCAGTTCCCTCCAAATAGAAAGATTTTGCCTCAACTCCAGTGAGGATTTAAATCCACTATAATCAGTCTATTACAATTACTAGAGTCTCTGTATGTCCTTCCGACTGCATGTAGATTTTCATACAAGATTACAACCTAGATAAATCCTTTGTTACTTGAAGTTATCAGGTTTCAACAAATCCTTTGATTTCATGCAAAGCTCTTGATTTAACCTAAGATGCACTTTATATTCTCAAAGCTCTAACTTGAACAAGCTCTTTGGGGTAACAACAAAGTCAAAATGAATAAGGTGTTTAGAGTTACAAGCTAATGGATAGATAAGAGGATGTGGCGGTTTAAGCTTGAATACAAGTGAGAAGATTTATATGGAAGTATTTGGAATCTAAGGCTCACTTGCCTTTGTGTATATTCATGTGATTGTTTTGCGATTTTGGAGCGTCGAAACATATTTCCCATACCATTCAAGTACACATGTGACACTTCACATTAGGCAAGAAACCCCGATCGCATCCCTAAATATAATTGGGATAACTGAGGACTACGAATTGATAAAAAATAAACTGACGAGCAACACATTGAGGGTTACAATACTTCGTCCGGTAACTATAATAAGCAAAAAAAACTATTTTTTAGGTTCACTTAATGAATGATATATGTGATCATTAATAATAATCCACTACTTTATTCATTCAATGAACCTAAAAACTAATTTTTTCCTAATGATCGAAGGGAGCAGTTAACAATTTGTTAACTTTTTTTTTTAATAATCAAGTAATTAACTTCTGAGCTCCCTTTATATATAAATTTTTTATTAAATTTTATTTAGAATATCCGGTTTGTATATTTTTTAAATTCAAATTTTTAAAAAAAGTGTTATATATAATTATACGAAAATAGTTAATTAGTTTTAAAGTATAGCGTAGATTAAAAAACCCAACCATAGTCTCCGTGAGCTTTGATAAGTTGAAATGGATGATGCATAATATATATATATATACAAGCGGACCAACAAAAAAAAAAAAAACCAACCATGATCCAGCTTTCTCATTTTTATTTCAAGGTTTATAGCCAAGCAAGCTAACAAGTAAGTACATGTAAGTCAAATCACGCAATTTTGTCAGTTATCACTTTTATCACCATACAAATCAAAAAAGTATAAGGCGATTGAAGCTGAAAGAATGGAGAAGAAAGAATTGGAAGCTAGAGTAGTTAGCAAAGTTGCCGAAGTAATATCAGCTATAAAGAACGCCAAGCACGTTGATCATGTCATTTCTTCGCTTCACTCCATCGCCACTCTTCTTTTCCCACTCGACCCTAACCTTCTCCCAGGTTCGCGCTTTTTCAACCCTAGGACTCAACAATTTCATTTCATTTTTTATTTTATTTATTTTTCATTATACCAATGTCTTTAATTTTGCAGGCAGTGTAGGTCACAATTACAGAGAACAGGTTTGTCATGATCAAAGCTTATGCTATAAGTTGTAATTTAAGTTGTTTATCCAAACAGAGCCTTGTTTATTTTCTTACAGCTTCATAATTTCATGTTTCTTCTACTGCTTTGTTCAGATTTTAACTGTAAAGGTTCCTTCTTCAAAGGAACGAGATGACTGGTGGCGTGTCTTTTATCAAGGACCTGCTTTTTCTACGCTTGCTAGGTTCTTGTTACTTGGTAATGTTTTTTTCTTCTTCTTTCTAGTAATTTCAATGTTTCTTTTTTTTTTATGTGTGTATTTGCCGAGGATGGAAATGGATTTTGGGTGGTTCATATCTGATTCGGTAGCAAATGCTGACATATTATTACGTGAGTTTTAGTTTGATTGAATATGTTTTCTGAAATTTGTAAGAAAATTGCAAAATCTGAATGCTGTTATAATACTGATATTAATGATGAAAAATCTAATAACATTGGTTGAAAGTACAACACATGAAACATTTGTAAAAAATATTAAAAAATCGTCTGTTGGAAATACATTTTAGTTTCGGCTATTGAACCCATTTTTGAGTGTGAAGTTAGGCCCTGTACATTGCTTTTTTCTTTTCAAATTATTTGCTCAAAAAATAATATTGCATTTTGCTTTCCCTGCTTTTCTCACATGGAATGCTACTCCCTGCAGATGTTGCTTCCAACTGGCTGGCTTGTTTCCCCTTCTCAGCTCAGAAATATGTTTATGATGTTTTCTTTGTTCGCGGATTCATCACCGAGGTGTTACAGATATTGGTTCCTTCTCTCCAGCAGAATAGGAGTGATGATCTTGACATTAATGTTGTCATCTCAAATTCCGAAAGGTATGATATGAGTGTTCATATTGTACTATCCCTTAAACTCAGCTTTATCTGCCTTTATCTCGTTTTTACTCTAATGCTGATTATCAACATGCATGCACTTAATATGTTGCGATTTGACTGTCCAAATTAATTTGACATTGAGAATAACTTTATTAGATTTTAATATTAATGACAGATTGCTTGTACTGTGCCTGCTTGAAAATAATGGAGTGCTCCAGATAGCAAGAGAGTTTGGCGGTCTTTCTAAATCGAAAGGTTTTACCGACGAACAGATGAAACCAGATATATCTAGAATGGCACAGATTGTTGCATCTATTCCTGACAAAGCTAGAATGAACTCCCCAACTTCATTGTCATCACAGTATCCTTTTGCTCGCTTTTGATAGTTCATTGGTTCCATATATTAACATGGTTTTGCAGTTTTCATTGATTTAATATCTAGTTTATATTATTATATTACCGAGTTCCTCCATACAAACTCCCCATTTTTTCTTCACCAGTATTTTCAGTTTATTCTTCAGGCAGATTATTGCCCAAGTACTCTCCCTTGAAGAAGAAAGAGAAGTGATTTTGATAGAAAAGATAGAAACCTCAGATGAAATGGACAAAAATGGCGCACTATTGTTTATTGGGGAAATGTTTTCTCGCATCTGTCGCCGTGGTTCTGCTGGTAACTAGAAAATTTCAGACACTGAAACAGGTTTTCTAACCACATAAATTAGCTAGTATTATTAAACTGCTTTGAATTAACTACCGTCTGTGAAATAGATTGGATTTCCCTCATGTAAATGGTATCTTCTGTCAACCAAATTCCACACATATAAAATAAGTCTGAAGTACCAATCAGTATGTTAGAATTATTGTATACAGTGAAGGAAACAAAAAAGGACCTTCTGTCACTCTTCCTAAGCTAATAGTTTGTGGAAAAAGTAAATGTCGCATACTCA
>Ga0315914_1009591_pt1 | contig 12382 bp, 4 predicted proteins | sample MpolenodulesMG_FD_203920 | JGI IMG/M metagenome (GOLD analysis project Ga0315914, IMG submission 203920) | Medicago polymorpha root nodule microbial communities from Los Angeles, California, United States - elongated nodules | ecosystem: Host-associated > Plants > Roots > Nodule | place: USA... | reverse complement strand
TGGTTTTTGTTTGGCCTATTAGGGTGGTAAAACAAAACAAAAATATTTTACAGGGGGTAAATCAAAACAAAAATTTTACAGGGGGAAAAACCGAAAATGACCTATATTACAGGGGGTAAAGACCTATTAACCCTATTTACAATTTATCCCTTTGACTTTATTGTTTAAATTATTGATTATAAAAATGTTAAATCCTTTAAAAAAAGAACAACTTATTAATTAAACAAATTTTTCTTAAAAAAATAATTAAAAATAATTAAAACCAATTAAATTAGGAACAATACCACTGCTTGAACAATATATTCTTTTATGACAAAACTACATGAACAATATTTTTCTTTTTTTGAAGGACATGAACAATATTTAAAACTATGAAAAGGTCTTATTTTTAATTTTTTGTCAAAACTATATTTGATCATAGTATATTTTAATATTGATATATTTTTTGTATTTACAATTAAACACAGGAAAAAAGCAGTTAGACAAACACGTTAGTACCGTCTTTTCGCTAATGGAGCATAATGGCGAACTCACACACAAAGGCACTCTTGTGTTTCAAATATCTATACAACGTAAAATTTTAATCCTAATAATATAGAATAACATTGTGTTCCTTTGAAGGTTTCTATTTTAGTCTGGCATCTTCTTCGAAATCGGTTGCCGACGAATGATAATTTGGTAGCGCGTGGCATTATTTCTCTTGAGAATTAGTTATTCGTGACCGGGTGTGGAGGCATCAAGACTGCTCAACATTTATTCATATCTTATCCTTGTTTCGATTCCCCATGGAGTCTTGTTCGAGCGTGTCGGCTGATCTGTACCATTTACAAGACCATGTTATTCAGTTTGTTTATTCATCAGGAGCTTTGTGAGTTCGGTGTTCTTTGTTGCAGCTTGTTTGGTTATGTTGCATTGGGGTGTTGTGGAACGAAAGAAATAATAAAATTTTCAAGAACAAAGAAAGTGTCATTCACCAACTATTATATAAGTCAAGTTACACTCCTTTGAGTGGATGAAGACAACTAATATTAATGTTCGTTTAAATTCTCATATGTGGTGGTCAAACCTGTTTGTTTGTATGAGTATCGGCTAATTTGTTTTGGTTTTACTTTCTTTGTTACTTGTTTTGTTGTAAAGTTTTGAGATCCTTTTTAACACACATTATGCTATTAAGAAGTCTCTTTTATTTTTTGGTTACATTAAGGAGTCTTTTTGTTCGTAATATATTTGATTTTTGTTTCTAAAAAAAATGACATTAGTACTGGTGGTGATATATGATAATTATTTAACACGTTTTTTTTTCTTTTTTTGTTAAAGAACACAAGGTTCTTTTAGGAAGCTGTCGTGTGGATGGATGCCAAGTAGAGCTATTTTATTTTTGAGGAAAAGTAGAGCTATTGAAAGTGATAAATTTATAGTGCTAATAAACAAATGACTAATTAAATAAATAAATTTATAGCGCTATATTCAATTTCTATTTTCGGATTCCTACCGCAGCATTTTTATTGTGTTCTCGACACGTTGTATTCTCACTTCTCAGGACAAGCAACAGTAATAATACTAATTGGTAAAAAGATGATGCCGATTCATTTTGTTCCTTCCAAAAAAAAAAAATGCCGATTCGTTACCAAAATTGGTTATTGAGAATAGAAGAACCAGTCTCTCTTGTAACAATAAAGTTGTTAATGACTATAAAAGTAATCCAATTTTTATATCCATCAGTAAAATGTGGATAGAAGTTACCATCTAAGTTGTCATCAATCAAATTATTCTTTTGTCTTTTATAATAAATGATTTTGATTGATGTCAATTCGTCAGTAACTCTATCAATCTTTTGTTGATGATGTAGTTGTCATAAAAGTATCAGTATCATATTTGTAACAAAAAAATATATACTATAACTGCTTAAAACTTAAAAGAAAATATTAGTATAAAAAAAATGCTAACAAGTGTCAATGGAACATTGTTTAGACAACTAAAAGTGGATAATATTTTACATTTGTTTAACTTTTATTTTCAAGATAATTTTTTTTAAACAATATCCTTAAAACACTTGTTAAAAATAATCTTTATTCAATTTTTATTAAAAAGTAAACTAAAGTACAAAATAAAAACATCACACCAATTGTTTCACTTGAAAGCCAATGGAAATAGGCTAAGCCCGCAGGTTACTCTATACCTTCTAATATGAAATTTCACAATTGTTAAATCATACGCAAATTTTATCGTAAATCCTCAATAAGGTGTTAGTTTTGCATATTCTCTAAGTAAATCATATCATTGTCGTGTGCATGTAACATATTGATAATTTTGATATACTATATTTTGTTGTTGAATAAGATGGGCTAGCCCCGAAAGCAATGAAAAAAGAATATATATATTAAAAGTACATAGGAAATGCTATATATCTAGTATCAGTAGTTAAAGCAAAGAGGATTGCTAAATATTACGAAACATTTGTGCAGGAAGGTAAAAATTGTTAATCGGTCTTTAATGGAAATCAAGGGTTCGTTATTGTTTCTATCTACTGCCCACATTCATTCTTGCAATTTTTTTTGTACAAACGAGCATTTCCCTCGAACTTACGAGTAATCTCAAAGAAACAACTACACATGTTCGATCAAGCCCAAACTTCACAGAAGAATCAACCACTTGATTAGTACTTAGAAGGCCATTGCTCATATTCACAAGACTAAAACACAAACAATCACATAAACAACTACGATAGAGTACGCCTCCACCTCTACACGTCTCAAACCTTTTCCTGTGCCCAAGAAGAACCCATAATAGAGCACGCTAAGTCCCAAGTCTCTAAGAAAATCCATAGAAAAAGGTTCCATCATGATCCCACATTAATATACTCTATAATTTATACATATTTTTTAAAATAGTATTAATCAGTGATATATACCGTATATACTATGTATACAATGCCATTAATTTACATATTCATGATATAATACGTAAGGTAGCACTTAATATGCCATATTCCCCTCTAGGATATTAGGGTTTAATTTATTTTTTATCCCTCCTTTGCTTATGATCAATTTATCATGTACATTTTAACGTGCGGGGCTTAGTATACTCAGATTTTGATATTTTCAACTTTTTTTTTTGCATGGATACTGATTCCAACTTTTTATTTTTTACAATATACCAATTCCAACTTGATAACCCCATTTTCTTTACAAACGCACGAGTGCATGACAAAATATGCTTCATTATTTATATTACTGTCATGTCAAAAAAATTATACAGATATTACTTCATTTCTTTTTATAGTAAAAGAGAAAGTAATACACTTCTTACACGAGTAAATTAAAGTTACAATTCTTTTTGAAAAAAGGAATTGAAACTACTACACCAAAGAAATTTGTCAATGGCTGGTGTTCATGTACCTAACAATTTGAGAGAAAAAAATGATTGGACGCATAAAGCGTTGAATTCTGAGTGGGTTATGTGGCCCAATAAGCAGCTCACAGCTTATCATATCATATACAGAAAACAAAACCAAGTGGGGAAAACAGATTTTGTGCTGTGCAATGTGCATCAACCCCAAACATAATAGAGAAAAGAAAAAAACACAAAAGTTTCCCAATAAACAAAACCTAAGTGGAGAGCACGTGCCGATGAACACGTGTCATTTTCCCAGCGACGTAAGTATTTGTTTTTTTGGTAACCCTTCGATTTTTAGAAAAAAAGACTCTATTAGTCGGTTACTCGCTTAAAGATAAATAATTTCTAATAAAGAAGTATCTCTTAAATGATTCCTCATTAAATGAAACTAATTAAACGTTTTTTTAGAGGGATACTGATTAAACATTTGAACACCGTTACTTGGTTAATGTAAGTCTTTTTCATGTGTACGATTACGATTATTATTACTATGTTTGGGTCTCTATCTATTCTGAGTCACTAAATTAAACTTTCAAAGTCGCAACCCAATCCTATTGCGGTAAATGAAAGCAGCAAAATGGATGGTGGTGTGTCAATGAAGCAGGTCACATTAGCAAAGCTATGTTGTGTGCTGTGGGGGAAAAAAAGCAGAAAAGGATGCACACTTTTATAAAAAGTGATTTGAAATTAGATTGGAAAGTTATCCGTATTTAACTTTACTAAAAAGTAATAATATTTTTTTACTTAAATATTAACATAAATTTTATTTATTTGATTACGTCCATGTATAAACAAAATGGCCACATATCATCTATCAAAAAATAAAAAAAAATGCTACATATCATATATAGTCTGTTGTGTATAATGAGAATTTCAAAATTATTATCTTCAATTATAAATATTATGTTTGTACACTATTGTTCTTAAAAAAATGATTGTAAGCTATATTTTTTTAAAGTTAATTGTTCAAATTGACCATACAATATATTCAAAGTTTACAAAATGACTCTTTAAACAAAAAAAACACAAATTCTACCTTTATAATTCATACTCATACCATTCTATTTTTCATGTAAACATTTTACATAGTCATTTTTTTTATATGAAACTAGTACTATTTTCAAAGTAGTGTTAATGTTACCAAATTAATGATATCTTGAGGGGAGATTTATGAGCCTTTTTTTTATTTAGGAAATTTATGATACTTCTTATTTATATAGTTAATTAACATCACATGTAAGATTTTTTTTTGAAAAGAATCATATGTTAGATTATTATTTTATATATTTCCCTTAAAAAACCATTTTATTAAACCTTCGCAACACACAGACACACAAAGGAGGGGTGATTTATGGTTTATTTTTATCCAAAATCATCCCCTCAAATTGTTTTTTTTCTTCTTTATATCTCTTAGTTAAGTAATTGATTTTCACATATTTTCAGTTTTCTTTCGTTTGTTATGTGATTTCTTTGTCTTAGCACGACCCTGTGTCTTTTGATATTTCGCCTTTATGCGACATGTTTTGTATTTTCCGTCTTAGTGCGGTGCTTATTGATTCAGGTTGAAATATTAATTAGTTTTGACCAAGTGCAAATTCAATCAATGACTTTGACGTTCTCAATGTTTCAGATCTGGAGACATGTGTATTTTGGAGACTTATTATAGTCATATTTGTAGGAATATGTACTATGTTGTTTTATACTATTAACATAAATGTGTGATTTTGTTCGCATATTCATTCTTTTTGTTTTTATTGACTTTAAATTTGTATTATATCGATGTGTTCTATCAAATGTGACGGAATGAATATCATTTAATTTTGTTAAAAAAAAACTAGGAAAGTCAGTTTTTTATTATGTAAGAAAAAACGTTTAGGGAAAAGAATTATTTAAGGTCTACCATATGAAAAATTGAAAGTTGGGTGAAAGCTGTAATTTTCAAACCTAACTTCAAATATACTAAGACTAGGATGTAATAAAATTATTGCATGAAACGAACCATCCAAATTAGTCTTTCAAACCTAAGTGTCCTCCAAATAGTCAAGAAGGCAAGATCCCATATAGCAACCATAGGTTGGAACAAGGTAGTGAAAAATATAATTATACCAAATTTTCATTTATCACTTGCACTCCTCCATGCATTTTGAGGGAAAGACAGAAATTTAAAGAAAAAAAATAATGAAAAATATTTAATGTATGACGACATCCTTGAGCATGTTTACGGCATGCATCGGACATGGCCTCATTTTTTCAGGGCACGTCCCAATTTTTGGGTTTTGCCACTTTGTCATCTCCTGAGTTCTTTTAGTATTCTAGTTGTTTGGGGAGGTGGCCACTGATACTAGGGGTGGGGTTTAGTATGGGAAAGGGAAGTTCTTTTCTATGATGGGAAAGTTTAAGCATATCCATAGATTTAATACTATTTTATTTGGATGGTTTAGATCTTTTACTTGTTAAGTTACTTGTTAATGGTTGTAACTTTTTGATGGATATTGTGTAACAAAAAAGCTGGCCCCATCATATAATTAAATAACAATTTTACATTTGCTTGATTTATTAGTTTTTTTTAATAACTCATGGGCCTTTGCAAATTTTCGGACTGCACTTGACTTGTGTTTCATTTTTTTTTATAATGTTGCCATTTAATTTTTAATTTGAATTAGACAAGGAATTATTTGATTAAAAAGATAAGCAATGTGTGACATGAAATTAATTTATATGAACTATTTGTTGGAAATTTAGGTCTTAACAAAAACAGATTTCATAAAACATGTTCAACAATTATGAATCAATAGCGGAAGCAAACAAAACATTGAACATGATTATGATCGGATCTACGACATGTTTGATTTATCAAGGATATCAAGAATTATGGTATTAGGAATACCTGGACAAAGCTTTGATGACAACCATGTCAACAACAACGATAAACAGAGGAGGAGATCTGAAACAAATAGCAAGGGTTAACGGCGGCTGATTTGGTTCTTCCTCAACCGGTACCTTTATGCCTCAAGTTCTCTTCAGATGGGGAGAAGAGAGAGTTCGCCGTGTACGGTGTATTGGAGACCATAGCCTCTTTTATATTGGATGGCCATTAGGGTTTCCCATTATTCTGTTAATGGGTCATCCGGACATCCACTCATTGAGTCCATATCAACTAATTAAATATTTAATTAATTATCCAATTAGAAATCTAATAGCCTTATTAGTTAATTTGATCACTAATCAATTAAGACTCACAATTGATAAATAGCTAATATAATTATTATTATGATATTTGCCCACATAATGATATTTGAATATAATTAAATAATAAAATATTCCAACACCATGCCCATAGAAGTGAAGTTAAATGGTCCTCCTAATTCCTATGAAATCTATGTATGTGGTGGATGTGTGACCACGCAAGCGCTGGTTAGAGTATCACTTTCACCAGTGGCAGAGCCAGGCAAAAAAAATTGGGATGGCCGCTATCAAATAAACTAAAATATATAAGTCATATTATTTTTTTGAAACGGCAAATTTATTTATTTATATATTTTTTTAAAAAGCAAAGAAGATTTTATTACTCAAAGTCTCACCACAAAGCATAAGGCATACTTTGAGTGAGACAAAAGATACAAATAGTGATAGGCAGAACAACACTTCTAACCAAAAAACATACAAACTCAAGAGACTCCTAAAGATAGGTACAAAATGAAGGAACAAGCCAAAAATCAATATGCCCACCTATGCCAATTATGGCTGAGATTCTGTCAGCAAGAAACTCCAAAGCTTTAAAAAAGATCCAGACTAAAAAGGGTATAATCAAAGATCAAGAGTCTCCAAAACATGAGATCCTACTTCAACAAAATGAGCAATACGGCCATAGGCAAAAGAAATCATGTACTATATAAGAGCCTACTAGCAGATTTTTTCAACCTGTTTATTAATTAAAAATTAGAATAATGAAATAGGGAATACTTCACTGTGTGCATAATTAATTAAAAATCATACACATGTTTGGTTAGGGAATAAATTTTGCCTTCAAAAAAAAATTAAAGAGCACTTATTAGACATCATATTTTATCTCTCTCTTCTTATCACATTATTAACTCATCACACTATTAATTCATTGTCTTTCTCTTTCAAGGTGTAGGTTTATTTAAGTTATTACTTCCTTTGTACTGCTTGATAATGCTAATAAAGATTCCTTCAAGTTTTGTGTCGACTAAAAGATTTTGGTTATGAGTCTTTTCTTAAATTTTTTATTTGTGAATATTTTGTCTTTTATCCTCAATTTGTAGTGAAATTAAAGTCTCATATACTTATGTTGCTTATATATATAGTTGATATAACTTTGATTATTACATGCTAAGATGTTAGCATGTAAGAAGTTGCTTAATTTGTCTCAATGAATATTTTAAAAAATCAAATTTTCATAATTTTCTATTATAGATAACTAAAGATATTAATAGTCCAAATTACATATTGACATGTGTAAAGTAGTTGACATCAACATGTATTTAGAAACGGAGGAAGTATAGCGTTAAATGTATTTAGAAACTGAGGAAGTTTAATGTTAAAGCTCCATCAAAGAATAGAAAAACAAATATTAAAAAAAAAAGGAAGAAAAAGTCAATAATGTTGGAATATTTTATTATTTTATTATATTTCAATATCATTGTGTGGAAAAATATCGTAATAATAATTGTATTAGTTATTAACCCGGGTGTGTTTGTTTTAAGTTTACCAAATTTATTCCTAGGAATAACATTCCTTGGAATATAAAGGATGAAATTTTATTCCAAAGTATTTAGAAAAAATATGTTTGGTTAACTTTATAATATTTCTAGGAACCATAAAAATATGGATTATAATAGACAACTACATATGAATCTATTGCCATCTCCATGGGAACTTTATTCCCACCCTTTTCTTTGGGAAAAATTTTCTATTCCCATATAAAATCCTGGGAATAAAATTTAGTAAACTTGTAGCAAACATAGGCATATATATTTCTATCATTTTATTTTCAGGAATCAACAAATATAACTTGAAACAAACACAAGTTTCTACAGTGACATTAGTTTTCTTTTCCTCCTTTCATGTATTTTGGACATATTTCATGTTATGTTTATTGTCGTGGCTTTATGCAACATTTTGCAAATGCATTGTACACACATTGGTGTTGTTTTTTAGACTTGCATATTCTTTTTAATTATTGTGAATTTTTCTTCATACGTAAGAGTTGTCGAGTGACCTTATGGTTAACAGATTAATTCAGTCTACATTATGTCGGTAGTGTCTTATAAATTTAAGACCATTCTCATTTAACTTACTGTGAAATATCGAGTAATTGTGGTTGTTTTAGTTGAAACAACATGTTGTCAAAGTAACCTCTGTTGTGTAGATTTGATTCAACTGAATTTACAAAAGACGTAGTATGTAATTATTCATGCGAGTTGTCGTCGGCCCTAAGGAAGGCGCAACTTGGCCGGATAGTTGCATGCATGTGATAATAAATGTGTGGTGATTATAAAGTATTTTTCCATCTATCTATATATCTTTGAATTTGAAACTTGAACTATTCTTAAGCTTCCATTGTGATGATGTGACATCTCTAAAAAAGCATTTTACTCTATGCTAAAACCTTATACTATCATCTCTTATAATTATTAATTAATTAATATCTTTCGCCAAATAAATTTAATGTTTATCCATCAATAATTCAATAATTTCCCCGTTCATTTTCCATCGGTTTCAAACTATCCAATATCTTAAATTCATGTATGTTGCATGTTAAATAAAGCCCATTTTCTTAAGATCAATGAGCTACTTTAATTAATTTGATTTATTCAATTATCGTTTTCATTGTTTTCAAATAACATTTACTTTACTACATTGAAGATTCAATATTGAAGTTATGCATCATCTCCCTTGCATTTTATTTTAATTTTCAGTTGTAAAAATTTCTTTTAAACAAAAACCGTTCTTGCATGGTAAATTGCTTTAGTTGCATATATATTGAATCATCACTCTAAAAAATTATCTCTGATTTTTTCCATCATCACGTTCTCCAAGAAACTAAGATACCTCTTCAATTTTATCTTATGGTTCCCCCATCCACCACCACCACTTTTGTTACTCTTTATCTCTTGGTTATTTGTTGGTTTCTAATCTATGACATGATAGGGATTCAAATTACTCTTATATTAGAAAAATATTTAAGCTGTACTTTTTTTTATCGATATAATATTTATTGGTTTACTTTTCTAACTTTTTTATTTTATTTCTTAATGTGGATGTGACAAATTTTTCATGCCTATTAGGAGAAGAGATCGCTTCAAATAAAAATAATTTAGGAGAATAGGAAAAATGAGGCTTCTATTATTTTCACTTTTGATGCATCCATCTCGAGAGCAGGGCCATTCCTAGCATTTTAGGGGCCTTAGGCATAGAATGAAAAAAGGTCCCTTACATAATTTTTTTTAGCTCTTTGTTGTGATTTTATTAGTTCTTCATTTCATTTTTTTTCCTTTCTTTTCACTACCAGATAAATATTTTATAAGTTACATCTTAAAATAAATCAAATACTCAATAAAAAGCAAAACAAAACAAAAAATAATAAAAGTAAAGAACTGTAACACATGCAAACTAGACTGAAATTTTACCATTTGAGAAATATAGACTAAAATTTTAGCACTTGAGAATAATAGCACAAAAAAAAGAAAAAAAAAGTATGGTGGACCACATAATCATAAGTGTGTCTTATATGATCTTGCATTATCAAATTCAATTCTGCAATCTTTTCAATCAAACTAAGAAAGTTGGCACTATTATATTAATATAATGTTTTTTATCCTCTAAATAAAAGATTAAAATTGATTTCTCAAGTAGGTCTCTTTTCAACTAAAATATCGTTTGTTTTTTTATGAAGATTCTCGCAATTTCTTGGATAATAAATATTTCCAATATTTTTATAATTAGTGAGACACATTATTAGGAACAAAGGGCCCAAAAAAATCTCATCAATTTCTTGAATAATAAATTTCTTGACACATAATTAGAAAAAAAAACATTTTTTTATAGGGAGGGTGTATATAGAAATCTATTTTTAATATGGGAATGGGAGTATATATAGCAAATCATACTAAAGGGCCGAAAATTAAACAGATCAGCCCATCATCTTATATTTGACAACTAAGTAGTCGGGCCTTTTAATGAAATTTGGTAAAAATACCCCCAAAATACCACGTTTTACTATATGCACCCCTCCCCTAAACAAATTTTTTTGGCCCCTACGAGCATGGGCCCTAGGCCGTCACACCCCCGGCCTATGCCTAGGGCCGGCCCTGCTTGAGAATTCTATGAAAAACAACAACTCATGTAGGTTTTTTCTTAACCCTGACTATTATTTAGATACAAATTTAAATTTATTGAATTTATTTTGAAGTTGTTTTATATAGCAAATTGTATAGATGAGATTAAATTGTATAGAAAAATTGTATATATGAGATTAAATTGAGGAGCTTTTTTGAGTTACATTTATTTTCTTGCTCTTTTTATTACTTTTCCTACTATTATGTTTTGTTTTTATTACTTTCATGCTATTTTATTTTATGATTTTGACTTTGATTTTTGATACAAATGAATGACACATCATCTTTGTCAAAAGTGATTTTTATCTACTCCAAATATTCTATATTCAATTGATGTGAGAAAAATTTTAAAATGTTTGAATAGTCATTATTTAAAAATAAAAAAAAATAATTCAATAGATCTATCAAATCTATTATCTTCCATAAAAAAATATAATCAAACTCGTGCAACACACAAGTTATATATTTATCTCTCAAATTTATTCAAGATTATGGGAATAAAAAAACAATATTAATCGTCTTGAAAACATATTTATCAAATTTACAATCCAAACCAAGAAACGTTGTCATTCTTCTAAACAAATCTCTTATTTTTAATATAATTTTAAAACAAATCCAGTCACTAAATTATATAAGTGATTATAGTAACCAAAACTACTGTTTTTCTCATTTATAATAATATTTTAAGCATGTATTCTAATTAAACCTGTGCGACGCACGAGTTATATACCTAGTGTGAATAATAGGATACCAAAAATGTGACTATTATTAGACATGATTTATCATCTCATTTAATATATATTAAGATTATTTAGTAATTACGGTTTAGTCGGTTGAAACAATAATGTTGCCCAAGTAACCTTTGTTTCGTAAATTCGACTCAACTGAAGTTATAAAAGATGTATTGTGTAATTATTTATGCGAGTTGTCGTCGAGTCCAAGGAAGACACAGCTTTGCCGAATAGTTACATATCACTAATGTTTGATCATTACACTAAGAGTACCATTTGCAGTTTATTTTTTAGAATCAAAGATTGAGAATTAATGGCGCGCTTGGTATCTTATCATGGACTTTTATTTACAAATAAAGATGCACGTTTCTATAATATTTTACTGACATGTGAGATAATGTTGTGCGAGTGCAAACTTATTTATATATTTAAGAGTTTACATTCACACAAATATAATTGTAAACATATGACAATTATAAGAAAATATTCTTTGTCAAAGTAAATTGTCATTGTTTGACATTGCTGTAAAATACCACTAGCAATTGATATTATTGTTTAAAAACTTGATATTGATGGTGCACTAGGTATTTTGGTGAGTGTTTTTTTTTTCTACCCTTGTTCTCTTTAAGCTAATATAGTTTATGTATTTGTTAATTTGAGTTAAAAAATTTAACTCTTAAAAGTTTTAACTTTTAAGAATTAAAAAAATAATATTAATATTGTTCTTGGATCTAGACCTTAGATAAGGGTGGTGAAACTCACATTCCCTCACAAATCCAGCATCTAATGTGAGAATCAGGTTTGACAAATGAGTATACACCAAATCTCATAGGTCATGTAATTTCATATGTATTAGAGGTGTTATTTATGAAGGTGAGAAAAACCACAAGAGGG
>Ga0315914_1009590_pt1 | contig 12382 bp, 6 predicted proteins | sample MpolenodulesMG_FD_203920 | JGI IMG/M metagenome (GOLD analysis project Ga0315914, IMG submission 203920) | Medicago polymorpha root nodule microbial communities from Los Angeles, California, United States - elongated nodules | ecosystem: Host-associated > Plants > Roots > Nodule | place: USA... | reverse complement strand
TAATAAAGTGTCTTGTCTTGTTTTTGTTAAGTGTCGTAGTGTTTCCAAACTCCCTTGGATTTTAATTTTTTGTTTTGTTTTGTTGCGAAAGGCATGTTAAGCGGCTTGTTTTAATTGTAAATTATGACATAAATTTTTTGTTGTCTCTTCTAAAATGGTTGTTTCTTGTACATGAAAGTAATTTCTTGTATTTTAAGTGTTCTTGCTACATCCACATCATGTTTTATTGTGAAAATTTTCTTTGAGAAAAGCACAAAGTTGTAGTCTTTGAGTAAGTGTATGAGTAGGTATTTTAAGGAGTGCGTTCTAACTCTAATGGTAAATTGACCCTTAAAAGTCTTCAGAGTAAAAGTAGTGTAAGTTTGTGTGGGGAATAAAAAGATCAAACAAAGAGGGTCGGAAACAAAATTATTTCTAGGGCACCATTGACTCTAGGGTCAGGAGCCGCACTACCTGACTTCCTACGTGAAAATGTTGTCTCTAAAAACTAACTAGCTTACGTAATTCCTTCTAAAAGGGGATAGAACTAATACATACTTAGGAGGTATCATTGACTCTAGGGGGTAGGAGCTTCCCTACCTGACTTCCTACGTGAAGATGGTGTCTCTTAAACTTAAATTATGCAGCTCTACATAGTGGGCATCACTAACTCTAGAGGGCAGGAGCTGCCCTACCTGACTTCCTACGTGAAGGTGGTGTCTCTTAACCATAATTTCTACAGTGAACGGGAGTGAGTAGACTCTTCTTTGTCTTGGGATTGTTGGATATGACCTAATCCTTATCAAACCAAGCCTCGAACCCTAATTTTATGTAAATCTATTTTCTAATCTAATTTCACCGTTTTTATAATGAATTAACAAGTATCAAATTCATAAAGTGACAGCGGGGGGTTAGTACTTGTTGATTCATCATCACAAATATCAAAGCAAAGTATCGAAAGAAGAATTTTTGATATTGGAACTAGTGAAATTAGACAAGGATTGCAAAACGTGAGAATAGTCGAGCAAACCTTGAGACAATAAAGTTTCGTTCTTCAAGGATTCTAATAGCAATCAACCATGAGAATAATCGTGGTTGCTAGAGGAACACACTCACTGAAACCGAAAGGAGATGTGATAGGCTTAAGAGAAACTTGTCTTTAGAAAGATGAATGTAATTTACTCTACATTATATTACACAACATGTTTTTTTTGTTGCGAGATAATTTTATTTTTTTGTGGTGGCCGATGTTTGAACCTCAAATCTTACATATACTACCAATTGAGTAAAACTCACGATGACCTACGAGATAGTATATGATATTACACGACAAGTTAACAACAATCTTTCTATAAAAAAATCTTTAAAAAAATAATCTTTACAAAAAAATGTTTTTCTTGTAGCGCTTTATAAAAAAAAAAAAATCTTAACAACAGAATCTTTTTGTCTCTCTATTTTTATTATTATATTTTAAGAATGATAGCAACAAATTCTCCATGCCTAAAAAAAAAAAATCTCCATGCCTAAAACACTACGTTTAATTTAACTGTATAATTTATATCTATTATACCACTTTCACGAAAAATGATCTTGAAAAAGAAAATATTTCATTTTTAATTTGTTAAATATTTTATAATTTAAATCTGAATCTAGACTTTTGATCTCAAAAAGGGAGAAATTTTAAATTTGAGTCTTTACCATGTACAGCATTTTATAAATGCACTCCAACGCGGTTCCATCTTGCATTTCAAAATTGTCCATAAATATGAATATATTAATATGAAAATATAATTATACTAAAGAAAAATTGTCCCTTAACATATAGAAATAATGAAAAATTTAGAAAAACATAAAATTCATACCAACATTATCCCTTACTAAAAAGGTTAGTCAAAACTAAAAAATAGCACAAGGGGACAATTATGTTTTTAATGAAATATAATAATTTACGTCACAATCAATGGCAATAAAGTGAATTACGCTTAATAGAAGGAATACAAATTAATGAGATATATTTCCATCCTATTTCCAGTTTCATTCACATTGTCCATTCACATTGTCTTCCTCACCCACAAACAAAACAGATATACACTTCTTCTTAAAAAAATAAATTGATTTTTTTTTTTGACAAAAAAAAAAGACAAAAAATTTACACAAATATTATTATACCAAAGAAAAATTGTCCTTTAACATATAGAAATAAAAAAGTTTTGATATGTCTATTAGCCCTAATTCAACTTAATAAATACTAAAATCGTTAGATTAGACGCTAAAATCAAGTTTAAACTTGAATCTTCATTTATATTTTTTTTGGCCTAACAACCTAGTGACTAGAGCTCACAAAATTAAATGTAGAGAAGTGGGGTTCAGGGGTTCGAACCCCAGCTCCTGTATAAATTATGAAATGTCTCTATCAACTGAGTTAAGCTCATAGAGACATCTTCATTTATATTTATTGTCATCCCGTCTATTTAAGAACAAAAAATTCAGATCCACAAATCCTAATTCAACTAATAAAAATACTAAATTATTTGGTCGAACATGCGTGAATTTCTAATGATTGATACCATTTCGTCTATTAAAAAAAATATAGTGAAGAAACTTGAAAGTTTGGATATAAATTAAATAAAAATAAAAACCATATAAGAATTATCCCTTTTTAGCAAATAGTCAAAACAAAAAAACAACTCATTATTTTGTTTTTTAATGAAATGTCAATATAAATACCCATACCCATTCTCTTTCAACAACACATTGTTCACATTCACATTACCTTCCTCACCCCCTCTCTCCCTCTCTGTCACACAAAACAGAGAGAGGAGACAAAAACACAAAAAAAAAAACATGACAAACGCTTTTACGTTGGTAACACAACAATACAAAGCGTTGCTAAAAAAAAACATATTACTCTCATGGCGAAGCAAAAGATCAATTCTTCTTCAACTCCTCTCACCAATCTTCTTCATTTTTCTTATCTTCGCCATAGACAAAGCAATAAAAGCACAATCATCAACAACTTCTGCATTCAAAACCATCACAAACCCACCATTTATTCCATCTCCATCAATCAAACCTTGTGAGGAGAAATTCTTCGTGAAAAAACCTTGTTATGACTTTGTTTGGAGCGGTGAGGATGATCCAAAGTTTCGAACGATTGTTGAGAGGATAATTAAGAATAATCCTGGTAGAGAAATACCTGTTGAAAAGGTGAAGAGTTTTCGGGGTAAAGATGAAGTTGATGATTGGTTGTTTAAGAATCCTATGAAATGTCCTGTTGCTATTCATTTTGGTGAAAAGAATGGAAGTATTATTAGTTATGGGATTCAGACCAATTCTACTAGTGTTCAGAAACGTGGCAAGTATGAAGATCCTACTTTTGATTTTCAGTTGCCTCTTCAGCTTGCTGCGGAGCGTGAAATCGCTAGGTTTCTTATTGGAGGTATCATCGTAATCATAATCATAATTATTGTTTTTTAAATGGCTGACATGTTTGGTATCACAGTGAGTTTGTCAGAATCACGGGTGGGATACAGTGAGTTTGTCAGAATTGTGATCAAAATCATAATCGATGTTTTTTAAATAGCTGACATGTCTGGTATCACGGTGAGTTTGTCAGAATCACGGTGGGCTGCTGTGATACCAAACTCGCAATTAGTAGTTATACCGAACATCCAATTAGTACCAGTTATGGTATACTGCTGAGAATTGCGATCAAAATCATAATCAATATTTTTTAAATAGCTGATGTGTTTGGTATCATGGTGAGTTTGTCAGAATCACGGTGGGATGCTGTGATACCGAACATGCAATTAGTACTAGTTACAGTCTATTGCTGAATATTGTGATCAAAATATGATAAATGTTTTTTTAAGTAGCTGACATGTTTGGTATCACGGTGAGTTTGTCAGAATTGTTTTTTAAATAAACTGTTTATTTAAAACCCTTTCGTTTTAAACCTTGATGAAAATAGTTTAGTCTTTATTTAAAATTGGAGGTATAATCAAAATCTGGGTTTTAAATTGTGGTCTTAGTTATAGTCATGTTTACGTAGAATTATGATCAAAATCAATGGTTTTTAAATAGCAGGCATGTTTGCTATCAAAGTGAGTTTGTCAGAATCATGGTGAGCTGCTGTGATACCAAACGTGCATTCATCCAATTAGTAATAGTTATGGTATACTGCTGAGAATCACTGATAAATTTGACAGATGTAGCGTAAATATTGGTTCCTGAGACATCCAAAACCTTTGATGTTGCCGCGGCTTAGATTGTGATTGCAGATCGTTTGTATAATCAAAATCTGGGTTTAAAATTGTGGTCTTAGTTATAGTCATGGTCGCATCGCAATCAATGATATTGCATATAATTGTGGTTAAATTTGACTGATGTATGTAGTTCCAATTTTTGTTGCGGCTCAGATTGTGGTTGCAGACCTTTAAAACCTTGATCAAAATTTTTTAATTATTTAATTTTTAATTGGAGGAATTATCAAAGTCAAGGTTTTAAATAGAGGTGGTACTAAAGCCACAGTTGCATCGCTGTCAATGGTATTGCAGATAACCACAATCAAATGAAGTGTCAATTATGGTCACGGAGACATAAAAAACTTTTATGTCATAGTGTCAATTAATGATGAAATCCATGTTCTAAATTCTAATTGATGGCTTGATGATTTTTTCAGACCCAGACTTCAAGTGGAATGTGTTTTTGAAGGAATTCCCGCACCCAGGAATGGCTCCTTTCTCTACAGTTGGATCAATGGGTCCAACATTTTTTCTTGCAACTGCTATGTTTAATTTCGTTCTTCAGATGAGTTCATTGGTGACAGAGAAAGAGCTTAAACTTCGCCAGGTATGGTATAGTCATAGTCATAAACAAACACTTCTGTCCTGCCTATGTTGAGAATGCAAAAATTTCATCCTAGTGCCTATATTCTTCAAATACTGGTCATATGTTTCAATCCTTAGAAATAGTACACATTAGTCCATGTGAATAGTAAGATCAATATGGCCAATAGATATTGTTGATATATAGAAAACAAGGTTTTAAACTGTACTCACGATGCTTGATATTGCGGAGAGTTGTGGTTGAATGTAGCTGATATGGTCTTAATCCTGGTTGCATTACGGTCGTAGAGACATCAACACTGATGTCACATACCTTTATTTAAAACCTTGATATGAACTAAAGCGTTTCATTTTTTTCCATTAATTTTGTCTCACTGTCAAATTCTGCTTCGATAAATTTGGTTGTTTATTTTTTTCGTTTTCATCATGTTTGTTGTTGTCATGACATTTTTGTTTGGGATAGGCAATGACCGTGATGGGGCTTTACGACTCTGCATACTGGTTATCATGGCTAACCTGGGAAACAGTTGTTACACTCATATCATCTCTTCTCTTAGTTCTCACTGGCATGGTGTTTCAGTTTGATTTCTTCTTGAAAAACAGTTTCGCTGTTCTGTTCTTTTTGTTCTTCCTATTTGAACTCAACATGGTGAGAATCTTCTAGGTTTACCATTTATACTTTCTGTCTTTTCATCTGGGTCTGTTCTGTATTATGTGAATTTGATGGTTTTTCTGATGCCTAGTTTTTTCTCCTTTTGTTTTAGACTGGGTTTGCCTTCTTGTTATCAGCATTCATTCGTAAATCATCTTCGGCAACAACAGTCGGCTTCTCCGTATTTATTGTCGGCTTCATGACTCAGGCATGAACGAAATACTTTTCATTCTTTCATGACAAGGTTTATTGAGTACATCAAATCAATGGATGCTGATGTTTTTTTATATCTGTTATTTTATCTATTTGCAGATAGTGTCAACATTAGGAGGAGGAATTCTAAAAAATTTCGATCATCCATACCGAGATTTATGGTTATTGTTTCCGCCTAATCCTTTTGCTCAAGGCCTAAGTGTGCTTGCAGATGCTGTTTCAACTCCTGAAGATAATGGGGTTAGCTGGAATACACGAGGAAAATGTGCCGTTAACGACGATGACTGTGTGTTGACAATTGTATGAAGTGATTTTTGAGTTTGATTTTTGCATGCCAACACCAAAACTTGTTTCCATTTAAGAAGACTTTGACTTTCTGTTCCCTTTTAGATGAATATGTTCCATGGTTCTATATTTCCTTTTATTCCTCCCTTCCATTCAGCATTTCAGTAAGATTCCATGGTTCAAATAATTTACTTGGTATATCTTCTTTAATTGACAGAATGATATTTATATACGGCTTCTGGGCTCATTCTTTCTGTGGTTTGTTCTGGCCATCTACTTTGACAATATAATCCCAAATGAAATGGGTGTGAGGAAATCTGTGTTATACTTTCTAAATCCTCGTTATTGGACAGGAGACGGAGGACAAAAAGTGAAAGGTGATGATTATTTTATGTTTTAAGTTGTGTTTTTTTATTACTTCTTTCATGCTCTTTATGGATTAATTCTTCTAAACCGTTTTTTCACATTTCTTTCATAGAGGGTGGGCTTTGTAGTTGCATATTTTCATCCCGGCATGAAGAGTTTAGTCCACCAGATGATGAAGACGTCCTTGAAGAAGAAAATGTTGTGAAGCAGCAACAAACACAAGGTGTCGTTGATGCAAATGTTGCTGTTCAGGTACAAGGCATTGTGAAGACTTACCCCGGTACATTTAACTTTGGTTGCTGCGGTAACTGTAAAAGAACTGCTCCTTACCATGCTCTCAAGGTAAATCATCTATGATCAATTTTAGTATTAGAAGTTGGGGCGAGTAGAAGAAAACTTGTTCCTTTGTCTGTTTTCATGCAAAACAACTGCTCATGTGGGAAGTCTAATAAACTAGAATAAAACTTTTCATTTTCGGTTAGTTATTTAATGATTAGATTGAGCATCGACTGCATTATCCACAGTTTAGCCTCAAAGGCTCTTATATCTGAAATATTTTCCATTAGTTTGCTCTTGACATCAATTTTGAGTAGTTTAGGTGCAATTCTACTATACAACATGGATTTAATTATCCATCTCTTAAACAATCATACAAACTGAATATGCAGGATTTTACCATCTGTTAAATTATTTTACATGAATCTCCCACATATTTCGTGTTTCAATACGAAAATTTGGTAGTAATGAGGAAGGTGTTATTCTCAAATTACTTTCAGGGCTTGTGGGTGAACTTTACAAAGAATCAGTTATTTTGTCTTTTGGGACCCAATGGAGCGGGAAAAACTACAGCTATTAGTTGTTTGACAGGGATAACTCCAGTAACTGATGGAGATGGTGATACTCTCTCTCTCTCTCTCTCTCTCTCACTCTCTCTCTATGTTTAAAGAAAGAGTATGTAACTTTTCAATTTCCTTTACAGCGTTGATTTATGGAAATTCGGTCCGAAGCTCTACTGGCATGTCAAACATTCGAAAGATTATTGGAGTGTGTCCCCAGGTGTCTTTCTATCTCTCATTATATATGTTTTTCTTGTATGACACATAATTTACCACTGTTAGAATTAAGTTTGCCAACTAGACGTTGCTATATCTATTCAGTGATTTCCCCCTGACCTGGTAGTAGCTAGATGCTCTAATACCATATTGAATTGGAATTTTCTGATTGTCTAACTCGGATCTCACAACTTGTATTTATAGTGGTGTAACAATAAATATATTGAATTCCTATATTAAGATTGCGTATATAACAGATGACTGACCATTTACCAAATCTTATAATCTACAGTTTGATATCCTATGGGATGCTTTGTCTGGTCAAGAACACCTCGAACTCTTCTCTAGAATTAAAGGGCTGTCCCCAGATTCTATAAAATCAGTATGTTATCCAGTCCTGAACTTGTTCTGCTAGTTTGAATTGTTTGAAATTATCAAAAACCATTAGAAAACCTGCTTCTTTTTCCTTTTAATTCAACTTCTTCTGAAAATGTAGATTGCAGAAACATCATTGGCAGAGGTGAGACTCACGGATTCAGCCAAAGTAAGAGCTGGAAGTTACAGTGGAGGAATGAAGCGTCGTCTCAGTGTTGCAATTGCACTTATCGGTGACCCCAAATTAGTCATTTTGGATGAACCGGTATGCAAAAAAGGATGTATTATATATTTTTTTCCTTCTTAAAGCATATATTTTCTCAAAAGGATTAGCAGATTTAATCTTTCATTCTTATTTCTTAGACTACTGGTATGGATCCAATAACAAGGAGGCATGTGTGGGACATAATTGAAAATGCAAAAAAAGGGCGTGCCATTGTTCTCACAACACATTCTATGGAAGAAGCTGACATTCTAAGTGACCGTATAGGAATCATGGCAAAGGGAAAGCTGCGCTGCATTGGAACCTCAATCAGATTGAAGTCACGTTTTGGTACTGGTTTTATTACTAATATTAGCTTCGGAAACAACAATGATCACAGTCCTGCAAATGGTGACACAGCATCAGCAAGACATCGTGAGGCTGTGAAGCAATTCTTTAAGAATGTAAGATGAATAACTATAATGATTTCAGATAATTTTCATGACAAACAAAAGATTGGTTTTTGACCCATGAATTGTTTTTTGCAGCATTTGGATGTAGTACCAAAAGAGGAGAACAATAAATTCCTAACTTATGTGATTCCTCATGAAAAAGAGGCACTCCTTACAGTAAGCTTTCTTTTCTTGGCTTTGATTTCATTTGTTTTGAATCTGCTTAACACCATGCTACGGTTATGCTGATTACATTAACATCTAAATCATTATTCAGTTTCAAACTTTGTGCTTAATAATTTTTTTAAAATAGTTATATGTTTTTATAACCTCATAACACCTATAGTTAAATAACTCAAATTGAAAAACAACGATCTGAATTTATACGAGTTCCATATCTCCTTTATGCATGAAAACCTATTCAAATGAATCCTGTCTGTTGCTTAATGTTACAGTTCATAATGAAGAATAGCTCCTAAATTTGCATTTTTCCGTAGATTTTTTAACTGCATTTGTGAGAATGTGGCATGATACATGTATAGGGCACACAAAATGAGAAAAATCATGCATAGCGCACACAAAATGAATCATAACATGGAAGATTTTGGTTACTTTGATTGGTTAATATTCTCTTATACCGTTGTTTCTTTCAAACCAGAATTTCTTTTCAGAGCTCCAAGATAGAAAAGAAGAATTTGGCATATCTGACATCCAGCTTGGTCTAACAACTCTTGAAGAAGTTTTCTTGAATATTGCAAAGCAAGCAGAGCTAGAAAGTGCTGCAGCCGAAGGGACCCTAGTGACTTTGACCTTGACATCTGGAGAGTCTGTCCAGGTACGAGTAACCGCATTTTCTTTTGGTACACACCTCTCAATTTTCAAGAAATCGAGTTCTAGTTGGTTCTAGTTAGTTTCTCTAGCAAAAAGTGAGCAAAGATGGTATATTTACGTGGGACCTGTTTGAATTGATTTATTTTAGCTTATCCACTTACATAAGCACTTTCGAGACTGTTTGAGAGAGCTTATTTCCGTAAGTTGTTTTCGGCTTATTTCCATAGGTTCTTGAGGATAGCTTATGAAAACAATTTAGCTTTATTTTATTTTGTTATAGAAACAACTTATACATAAACACTTACTATATGGTAAGTGCTTATAGAATAAACACTTAATTAAGTTGTTTATCCAAACAGGACCATAAACTAGTACTGGTGAAAAATAAAAAACCATTTTAGAGCATGCCTCAAGAGAGTACTCTTTTCTTTTAAATTGAATAAAAGCTGTAGCCATGACAACTAGCAATTTTTTGCTGATGAATAAAATAATTTTGCAGATTCCTGTAGGAGCTATGTATGTGGGATTTCCAGGATCAGAGTCTGCTGAATACCCCACAGGTTTTATGGTAGAAGTACACTGGGAGCAAGATGACACCGGTACCCTTTGTGTTGCCGGCCACTCCCAGAAAGCTCCTATTCCTCAAAATATCCAACTACCATCTGCTACTGCAAGACAACGCCGGTCAGGGTCAGTTCATGGAGTTGTGATTGATCCAAATCAAGTTAGTTCAGACAGTTTTCAATGATTCATGCTCAGTGATTTCGGGAGACACACTCAGGATAGAAAAATGAAAGGAAAAAGAGAATGGATTGGTATTTCACATTAATATTTTTTTTTGGTTACATGGTTTCGCTTGTATATGTGTTGTCAATTGGTACCTCAATCGGATATGTTTGGAAGAATTTGGATAGGAAGGGAGGACTTACTTTTTTTTACTTTAAATATAAATTCAACGTAATTAAAATGTTGCATGATCATATTTTATGTAATTCTACTAATATTTTTAAATTTTTAAAATCTCAAATATATACCAACAATATATACTTGGTCCTAAAAAACATTCTTCTCCAAAACACTCCAAGATCCTTCAACCAAACTTACCCTTATAGAATTTAGCCATTTCCTCTGTTGGAAAGTTTATTTTCTTCCGGATAATTAAGTTGAAGAGTTTGAACAATTTAATCCTATTTTACTAATTTTTCACTTTACTTAAACATTAAAAATGGATTATGTCATATGTACTTCAGTTGTGATTTGAACAATGATTTGCATTGCAATCATTATTTATGTTTAAAGAAGGTAGTAAGGTACATTTGTTCATTAATAGTATTTCTTTCAAATATTTCATTTACGTTTAAAATTATATATTTTTTATTTCAGAACTTTCAATGTTGCTGGAAATCCCACTTTCTTCAACACACCTAGTAGCATTGCCAAAAGATTGAGAAAATGCTACACAATTTCTTTATAAAAGATGAAATGTATTAAGAACATGGTTACATATATTGTTATTTACTTGCCCTAAAGCCAGACCAAAACTGTAACGTCCCGGATTTTTAATCCAAAACATTACGTCTAATTCTTTCTTCTTAGAAAAACAAGACTATTCTTTTTTTCCTAACAAGAACTTAACAAAAATAGTTAAACTAATCTAATTACAATTCAGAAAACCCAAATTTGTTTCCCCGCGTACACACTTCAAGCAAAGCATCAAGCACACATCATATTTCCTGTGGCACCTAAAATGTTGGTTGTAAGGGTTAGTCTTCAACACTCATGAAATAAAATCAATAATAGATTAAGACATCAAATAAGAATATACAACCATCGTCTAGGAATCGTGTTAAGACATTTCTTTTAGTTTAAAATATTCAAGAACAAACACAAGACTCAATACTCAATGTTGATGCAGATGCATGAAATGCAAATAGACCATGATCCGGATATCGCCCCAATTGGCATAATAGTTTTAATCGCCCCATTTGGCATATAATAATGAATCGCCCCATTTGGCACTTGATAATAATCCATGAATCGCCCCATTTGGCACTTAAAAATCCATTAAAATCACCATATTTGGCACTTAATAATAATACATTGAATTGCCCCATTTGCCACTTAAAAATCCATTAGAATCGCCCCATCTGACACTTGATAAAATAAAATAATAATCGCCCTTTTTGACACTTAATATTCCATTGAATTGAATTGCCCCATTTGACACTTAAGAATCCATCAAATGCAATGATATGCATCCTATGTATTATATACATGCTATGCACTATATCTTTCTTTATTTTTTGACACTTAAACCACATAAAATACTAAACTTGCACACAACCTCTAAATCACATACACAACAGAGACCCATTTTAACTCAACAACATTTTCCATTACACAAATAAGCAATCAACAATATTTACACATTCATTAAATCACATGCTTTAACAAAATTGCAAATCACCAATTCTTATAATTATCAACTACAAAAGAAATTAATAAAATCATAATAAATCTTTTCACTCATCCATTGACTAGAGCCCTTACCTCATACGATTATTTCCTAGCAAAACTCTCAATCCACGCACATCAGTCTTTACTCCGCTCAGCCTACACTTGATGATGTTGACCCTGTGATTTTGCCTTACACCATTAGTTGTGCTTCCAATGATTTCATCTACAGGATGATCTCCTACCATTCTCCAACTTCTAGGTGGACTTTGGAGGTTTTGATCCTGAACATTCTGATCATCTTCTTTCTCTACTGAATTTTCAGTGTTTTGAATGGAAACATTCTGAGGTGATGACACTTCTGTGTCTTCACTTTCTTTTGGTTGAGAATGTTCATCATACTCATCAAATATGACATGCATACTTATTTCAATTGTCTGGGTTTTTAGATTGTACACTCTATAACCTTTAGAAGTTGTAGAGTATCCTAAAAAGATAGCTTTATCTGATTTAGGATCAAACTTACCCAATTTTTCTTTATTGTTCAAAATGTAGCAATAGCAGCCAAATATGTGAAAATAAGATATGCTAGGTTTAATGTTTTTCCAGAGTTCATATGGGGTTTTGTTAAGAACCTTTCTTATTGAAACTCTATTCAAAATATAACAAGATGT
>Ga0315914_1009589_pt1 | contig 12383 bp, 10 predicted proteins | sample MpolenodulesMG_FD_203920 | JGI IMG/M metagenome (GOLD analysis project Ga0315914, IMG submission 203920) | Medicago polymorpha root nodule microbial communities from Los Angeles, California, United States - elongated nodules | ecosystem: Host-associated > Plants > Roots > Nodule | place: USA... | reverse complement strand
CTCGTGTTTCCCTAAGATTTAACCACGCTCTCTATCCAATTGTTAGAACAATCACTCTGTTCTATGCGCAGCGAAAGTGCTTATGAAAATAAGCTGTTTTGAGCAAGATGAATAACTAACAGAAAATTGAAGATCTGAAAAAAGAGAAACAATGAATGGGAGAGTTTTTTTATTGAATCACACAACTACTCTACTATTTACAACACAAGGGAGTGTATATATACAACTAGATGTTGTAACAAACTCCTCTAACTAACTACATCAGAATCTGTCTTCAGAAGCTTCACTTCATAAGCTTTACTTCAGACGCACTACTTCAGGAGCTCCACTTCAGAAGCACTACTTCAGACGCTCCACTTCAGAAGCACTCTTCAGAGGCGCTACTTCAGAAGCATTCTTCAGACGCGCTCTTCAGTTATTGATTACTTATTCTAATACTAAATAGAGGAAGAACCCCATTATAGATGGCCTTAGTTGTGATTTAGTTATTAAGTTAGTTGGTTGATATTACTTACCTCATAATCAATATATAAAGATTTAATATCATGCATTCATTTGTCCTCATACTATTAATTCAAAAATCAATATTTCTATCTTCTTTTTTTCGGCTCTACCATACTTTTCAATGGTATGTTTCGGACAAACCATAAATGATTGGCAAAGAGAATGACACAAATAACAAAAAGAAATATCATTGTAAAAACAAAAAACAAAAAGAAAAAGCATTCATTGAAATAGAAGAAAGGACAACCCATGAAATACACATAAGCCAATTTCGTTTGCCATTGAGCTATTGAGGGCTTCACTACACTACACTCCCATGTTTTTTTAGCATATTGTGAAAGAATAGTACCTATCACTACTCTTGTTTGCTCTATCAAGGCACAAAGACAGGCTACCAAATTGACAATATCTTTTTGAAGAATGGACAGAAAAAGAACAGTGCCCATAACTAAGATACACTTTTCACTTGGTAACTCTCAATGTGCGGTCATAAAAATGTTATAGAACTTATAAAAATAACGAGAGAAAAATGATTTAATTAACGATAGTTATGAGCGACATTCCTTAGGAGCAACATTATAAGGTGTTACCATTCATCTAAAAAATTATCTAGTGTCACCACTTAAAATAACTCATGTTCGTGTTTCTTTGTTAGATGAAAATCATTAAAACAGAAACAAGATACTAAAATAATTTGATTGCATCAACTATCATATACAATCCCAAAAAAATAGCGAACTTTAGAAAGTTGTGTTGAAAACAAATTAGAGATTATGGTGATAGTACTTCACACATTTTAGAATCAATTATAATTTTAATATGGTCACAAGAGTTTGGATACACCATTTAGACACACACAAAAAAAACAAAGATAATTTTGATGAAGAAATAATTAAAGAACATATATTTTAAAAATCATTAAATGATGTTTTTTTGTATGTGTTCTAATTACGTGTCTAAACTCTTGTTAGTGCACAAAAATTACTCACCTTGCTCAAAAGGTATTATCTATCTTACCACCTAATCTTTGAAAATGGAAAGTGGTCTTCTAGACAAAAATGATAAATATTATCCTCAAAAACTAATCAACCAGCTTAATCATAAAAGGAAATTGTGACACTCATTTGAAGTACAAGAAACACATTACACATGAGTGAAGTAAACATAAAAAAAGGAGGAAAAAAATGTACAAATTAAAAAACATGAAAACCCCATTTTGAAGTTCTATTTAAATTTAAGTCCTATTTTCATCATAGATCGAAATTCTTCAAAATCTACAAACCCATCTCCATTCTTATCAACCCCTTTAATCATACGCTTACAATCCCTTAAACTACAATTCTCACAACCAAGATTAACCAAAACTCTCCTCAATTCCTTAGGTGAGATTAATCCATTCTTATCAATATCAAATACAAGAAAAGCATCCATTAAGTACTCATCATGATCATGCTCTTTTCCTTTGCCATAGTTTCCATCTTCTTTCAGGACAAACATGAACTCATCAATATCTACAAATCCATCTCCATTGAAGTCCAAAACTCTTATCATGCTCTCAGCTTCTTTAGCAGCTGTGCATTTGTTATATCCTAGACATGAAAGCACTTCACTGAGCTCTGTGGTTGAAATCTTTCCGTCGTTGTTGGTGTCGATAAGCTTGAAAATTTGTCGAAATTGGCTAGATTCTTCGTTTTGAATGAAAGAAGAGATTGATATATCAGAAATGGAACAAAGTTTGATGTTGGGTGGTCTTTTTGGTTGGTTGGAGGGAGATTTGGTCTTATGAAGAAAGGTAAGGCAACAAGTGAAAGTTTGGAACATAGCTGAAGGAGAAATGTGAATAAGAAGAGTGTAGTGATTGGAAAGTTGGTAACAAATGAAGTGATAAGAGCACAAACTATAGAAAGTATATAAGTAACTTATTTATAAAAAATAAAAAAAGGAGAAGCCAAAATAATATTAAGGGTTAAATATGGTTTGATTACTAGATGGAGATCAAATTTTATTTATCTATTGGTCGAACTCTAGATTATTGGGGGCTCTTTTCCCGTGAAATTGAAGGGTTACAAAAAAATATATTAGGTGTGAAATATGATTTTGTCTTTATAAATATTTCAACTTTTCATTTTAGTTCTTCTAAAATAATCTCCCTACTTTTCAGTTTCTCAAAAGTTTTCATCGCCACTTTTAGTCCATGTTTTTAAGTCAACTTATGTGTGTCAATTGAAATTTTGAAGTTTTTTTCACAATCTTATTTAGTACGTAATAGAATTCTCATTTAAAAAGTTGAAAATTTTTTAACAAGGAATGAATTCAAAATGAATTTTTATGTTTTTTGCGCTTAAAAAATTATATTTATTTTGTTTAGTTAAAAGAAATATTTTTTTTAGACATTCTTATAATATTATAAACATTATTGTAAAAATTTATTCAAAATTTCAAATGATACACATAATTTGACTTAAAAGCAGCGACTAAAAATAATGATGAAAAACTTTTTTAGGATCGACAGTAAAAAAAATACAAACATTAAAATTAAAAAATTGAAATATTTATTGAAAACAAAAACATATTTAACTCTAATGTCATTAATAATTTTTCTAAAATAAAAAGATTTCATTAATAATTATTTTACGAACAACTATATGAGATCTAAGCTTTGTTCTTTGAATAATTGTAAAGGATAATAAGTGTGGGCATAATAAAAAATGTTTCATAATTATGGAAGAGGCAAAAAAATAACACTCAAGATTAATTCAACTAAATAAATATTGAATAACTATATCAATTTTATGGATGAGGATCATGTACACTCAAAACATTTCATTCGATTAATTAATTCAATGGTTGAGACATGAGATGTTGATCTCTCAGCCGTTGGATTGTATGGGCTGGAGACTGGAGAGAATTCAAGGTGGTATTATTACATGAGGCTATATGAGATGTATAATAGCTTTATGACAAACCTCTTTTGTCACCTTGCAATAATTCTCCAATCTTTACGAGGATTTTCAAGACACTCTGTGAAAGGGTGACCACTTTCTAAGACAAACCTGGCGCTATCCACCCACAGATCTTGAAATTCTAATCATCAGATCACTTACACGAGCAGATAAGGATGGTTTTAGAGATATTGATCACTTTTGAGTTTGATTAAGGTGATTTAGGTGGATAGTGGAAAAGTCTTTTAAAATCACGTGCTTGTAAAATTTTGGCCTGACGCTACTTTTCGCCACTAAGTTCTATTTGGTAAAAATAACAGACGTTTTCAGCATTGGGGGACACATACGCGCCCAACGCACAGAAGGAGGTGTTAGACGTCAAAAAACTTTACACTGGGGCACCTAGCACATGAAAATAGGCGTCTGGCGCCCAAACATCCTCTCACATGTGCCTGGTGCAGAAAGCCTGGAATTTTAGTTCAAGTTCAAGTGGAAATTCTCCCTATAAATTCAGCATTCTTTATTCACAATTTCTCATTCAGAACGAAGCGGTTCAAGAGGAAGGCAAGCACTAGAAGCTTCAAGGAAAGAGTCTCTCTTCTCACTCAAGGTTTTTCTAGGGTATGTTTTATTTCTTTTGTAATTTGTTTTTAGTTACCATGGGTAACTAAATCTTTTTATGCTAGGATTCTAAGATGAACATATACATTGTTTGTTGGACGATTATTTAATTTAAAGTCTTTTATTTAATTATTTTTTGTTCGCTATTTAGTTTTACTGTAGTGCGTAAGATTTGTCTCCTCTGAACCATAACCCTGAATTAGACACTTAGGCTTTGTTTGGGAGTTTGGAGGGGAGGGGAAGGAAGGGCTTTGAGAGGGACGAAAAAATAAGGGAAAATTGAGAAATCTTTCACATTTTTTGAAAGAGTATTTTTTTAAAGGGTGATAAATCAATGCTTATGATTAATATATTTTTAATTTTAAGAATATTATAACAACATAAATTAAATTTGAAGAATTCACATAAATCCTCAAACCCCCCAAAACCCTCCTCCAATACAATTTTTTAATTCCTCCAAATGAGAAGGGTTTTATATTTTGAAGAAAAATAAGCCCCCAAAACCCCTCTCAATATCCTCTATTTTTTCTACTTATTCCTTCCTTTTTTTTTCTTTCAAACTCTCCATTTCCTTTCCCTCCAAACTCACAAACAAAGCCTTAGGGAGGTGACATACCTAATACTGATGTATATATGTCTAATCAGGAAGTAATTAATTAGTAACTAGCGGAACAAACCGAAAGCGAGCGTACCCTGATGTAATTACTTAGGGAGGTGACATACCTAATATTGATGAGCATCTGCTGAAATCAGGTAGTAACTAGTTAGTAATTAAGGAAACAGTTGACTTCATGACTTAAATCAGCCCATTAACTTCATTCTTCTTTCACCTTGGTAATGTAGACGTTGATAGGGCTGCCCAATTGTAGAACTACCAAGAGGAAGAATGTGCTATGTACTTCTAGGATTCATAGATGAGGGAACCTTTAGGAACACTGGGAAGTCATACCTTTGAAAATCTAGCAACTCTAATTTAAGTTTATGTTTCAATTACCTTTGAACGAGTAAAACCCCTACAAACTGTCACGTGGATCAGCAGGTGCAACTCGACAGGCGGAGAAATAAATCTACATCTCAGAGAGCTTAGACCCCACACGTAAAGATCATTGTGTGACCAGCATGTGCAACTTGACAAATGATTAGGTTATATTGTCCCAGAAGCTCATCATTTAAATAGTCTACTTAGAATAATTGAATGTGACTTGACTGTGACATGAGAGTTGTATACCATCAGCCTCTACTCAAGTTGGATCAGATACGGACATCGCATGGTCTGTTATCTGTCAAAGTATGTGTTGCGTCAGTTTGGATTTGTCTAGACCATTCCAATACATCCAACTCAATCTGCTCCACCTATGATGACCTGGTAACTCTTAGCGCAGCTATGGTTTCTTCTAATGCAAGCAATCATAGATTAGGGTTTCTAATGAAGGAGATGAAGTTGGTTATGGTAGTTAGGGTTTGTTATAGATTGATGAAAGAGAGAAAATAATATTGGAAAGTTGTTATTCTCATTTTTTATGAAATTGAGTTACAAGCAAGTATTTATGTACAGTGACTTAGAGAGCAAGTCTCTTGTAACAACCTAACAAACTTATCCCAAAAAAAAAACTAACTCTTAATCACTTGCTAAACATGATTATGGATTAAACATAAACTAATAGTAACAGGTGTATGTGGTCTATACTGACTTTCTTGATCATGTATTGTTTGTCGAGGACTTGTGAGCTATTGTGTTGCATGATTTCTAGATAGCATATGGTACATTAGATGGTATTTCAGGGTTTCACATTCGTACATGCTTCCTAGACCCATGGGAGATCCTTTTCGGCCACATGAGCATGAGGTGATTGATGAGATTGTTACTGAACATGAGGGAAACATGTTGCAGGTAGGCACAATCCATAGCTAGGCCGCATCAAGGAGATAGTCGTTGGGTTATTGGCTAGTCGTTGGCTAGGCCGCATCAATGATATGTTAAGCTTTGATGTGTGTTGTAATTTGGCATATATTTGTCAAAAAGTGTGTTCTATGTCACAAATGCTCTAAATTTCTGTGTTAAAACATTTTAGATTATATAAATATGAAACCACATTTTATTTGAATTATATAATTCAAAATGTGTCAACATATGTTGTTAGAAACTGGTGTGGTGGGTGGCTTGTCACATTTCAAATTATGTAATCTAAATTATTAATATTTTGTTCGGATTATGTTTTTTGAATTGTTTTGATGCTAGAATTGGAGCAACCAAGATAATTTGTTGGTGTTTTTCGAGTTTTAGAGGATTCAAATCATATAATCCGAAAATATTATAAAAAGAAAAATGTTAGCAACACACGTTTTATTATACATTTTTCAACACTCTCTTTGATTGGTTAAAAGTCACATGGGTGTCACCAAATTGATATGGGACCCACATAATTTGACGGGATCTATGTGAGTTTTAACCAATCAAAAAGAATGTGTTAAAAATTTTAAAATGTGTGTTGCTAGCATTTTTCTTTTTATAGTATTTTTGGATTATATGATTTGAATCCTCTAAAATTCAGAAAACACATACAAATTACCTTGGTTCCTCCAATTGTAGCATCAAAACAATTCAAAAAACATAATCCGAAATGGGTAAAATGAGAAATTTTGAGGGACGTGTGAGAGGGTGGAAGGGTTGAAAAATAAATTCTCAAAAGTTTTTCTTATTTCACTTCCACAGTCCAACAATTGTTTTGTTATCCACCTGCTATAGACTCCGCAGGAATCAGGACTGCAACCGGATCGATGAAAGCAATTTACTTTGACAAATGTATTTGGGGAAATATTTTATACAAGGTTAGATTAGAAGGTTTTGAGTGTCATCATCAGTTCATCCTCTGATTCGATTTTGATGACAATGCCACATAGTATATAGTTATAAGTTACAACTCAATAATATTAGCAACAGCTTGTGTAGCAAACAAATAAGCCAAATAATTGAACGTATCAATGACTTGTGATTTAAAAAACCAGATCTCTGTTCACACTTGAAGCAACATATTTTTCTTAATCATCTTCAGCAAAATCACAATTTTCTTTATAACGTCAACCAACTCGTAGTCATGTTTTACAACTAGCAAATTCATCATCAGTGCATCATAAAACAGGAAAATCTCTATAAATTAATATTTACAGGATATAATGCAGCAGTATGCCTCTTGGTAATAATTATTGATTTTAACTGGAAAAGCTAGGCTTCTAAAATACAAAACTAAGGAAGGTGTAGTTAGCACGAAATAATTACCAACTTTCCATACACTGAAGTATATTATAGACGTGTAATGCAAAACAACCAAAAAGTGGAGAAAATTATGAACAAACGAGATTGAAACAAAAATATCCTACATCTCAATGCAGGGTTAGTCTTGCCCAAATGATCAACATGACTGTAGTAAAACAGGACCAACTGATAACCTAAGCATACCACAAAGGGCGACTTGGACCTCATTTGACCCATGTTCACAACTTACCAAACTAGTGAGGAGAGGGAAAAAATGAGACAGGTTTTTCTCAAAAGAAATATCATCCAAGCTACAAATGGCCTGCAGAGTAGCCACAACAAGAGGTGAACGTGCAGCTAATTCTCTCCGCTTCACAGAGCCTAAAGGAATTGACCAATGTGGCTTTATCCTATGAGAAGATTCCGATTTTTCTTCACAACCTGCAACTTCAATATAAAACTCCAAAACCTCCTGACAAAGCCGAACAAGATGAGAATCTACTTCCTCATGACTAGGTGGCTTGTCGATAACAAGATTCTGTAAAAATGTAAGGCATATTTGGTACGACTCATTTTCAAGACGTAACAGTGGAGGGTCTTGCATTTGGGTCATAGAACCATACTCTTGAAGCTTGGAACGCAATATAGTATTGTTGTTTATGTCGTGGGCATGTAATGCTACACCATGCAAAGCATCAAATAGGACTAGCATGGTTTTCGCTGAAAGGTGAGACCTAAACATGTTGTAGACCTCCATCACAGCCTGCCAATTTCAGGAAGAGTAAACGTCATTTTTCAACATCAAATGCACCTATTTTGACTGGGATACATACATGTGAATACCAGTGCAAAAACATTAAATTGGTGAGGTATTGAATGAAAAAGATACATTTTCTCCCTTCCGACGCACATTCCTAATACTATTCAAAATTTTAAAGGCACTAAAATATTAAGAATCCAATCATAACAACATTAACAGATATTGATCAAGCAGTCCCTGAATGAAGTCAACTAACTAAATGCTACAGCTAAAACTCATGGGCTCCTTTATATTTATTTTTTCTAAGGAATTTTGACAAATTCTGGAGGAGTTGAAATTTTACCTGAATCAATAAAATCTGAACAGCTGCTCGGCATTTTGCATCAGCAAAATAAGCATAGAGGCGACGAACTCTTAGGCTTTCTAAATCATCTGGTGACCCAGACTCGACAAGATCTCCTCTATCATCATCAGCTGTTGAAGCATACTCTTCATTTCTAGCCACAAAGTCTTCACTTTCGAGGAATGAAAATTTAGGTAGTGTTGCATTTGCTGCTTCTTTTATTGACAAAACCACCTCTAACCACTTGTCATCAGAAAATAGCTCTCCAGCGTTATTCATCAATCGAACAAATGCAGCAATACCTATGCCAGCAAGGCTTTGATGAGGGCGCTTTATGAAGCTTACTAGGAGCATCAGGACCTTTCTTAAAAGAGGATTGACGGTGTTGTAAAAGTTGACAAAAAGATCTGCAACCAGTTGGAGGGCTACTGTGCATGTCTCATAAAGCCAGTCTTGATCAAGCTCACCATTATTGTCTACTTCATTGACCTGTGGACTACTCCCTGAAGGATCAATAGCATGTCGAACATGATCAAATATAGGAAAGAGGACAGACTCAAATATTCTTTCCCATAAAGGTAGTGAAAAGAGATGGCCATGATTGCCTAAGGTTTCAAACAGGACATCCAGGGCACTCTTCCTAACCTCAGGCCTTGGGTCAAAGCTAAGCTCAGATAGACCTGCAAAAAAAATGAAGAAATACATTTGCAACATGTTAAGCTTCTCAAAACATAGCAGGATGGTAACTTGAAGCACTAATCATTTGACAGAGTTAAGAAACATCATCCTTGTCTAGAAAACTTAATATATGTCCTCACCTGCCAATAAAGGAAACCAGAAATTGACATGATCACCCTTGTTGGTCACCTCTGCACTATCTTGGTTCCCATCTTTTCCTTCTTGAGGTGTAAGTATGGAAATATTTCCAGAAACTTCCTTATCTTTATTCCTGGATGATGAGCCAAAGTCTCCTTCGGCTAGTTTTGTTGCACAGAAACGAAGAAAACCAATGGCATTTAGGCTAATCTCTTGGTTGAATCTACTATTGGTGAATGCAATTAGACAATTAACACAGTCAGTGAAGGTGGTGGTTTCAGTCTCAGTAATGTATGGAAAGTAATCTCGAATAATCTTCTCAATAATTTCAAAAGCCAACAGTACAATGTTTTTGTGGTCATCATAAGCTGCTGTAGTGAACACCTGAAATCAAGTCTATGAGCAATAAGTAGAGGACGGGAACCAAAAGGAGGGAAAAGAACTTCGACAGACAATCAAAACAACATTTGTGTTAAATGAAGCTCTCTATAGAAAAGAGTTTATCAGCTCTACCATAAACATGCTCTTCCACCCCGATTTGACATTGTTGACACGAGATAGAACCATTTGAGATACACATCTGATAATTAGTTCTCTAATTTCAACTGCATTACTCTTTCGCATAACAATGACAAAAGGCTTCATGAATTCATTTTGAAAATTATAATTAGCCAACTCTTCCCGCTCCAGAAATTTCATTGACAACTGGCGCAAGGAATCCATTGCAAAAATGGCAATTGAAAGGTTTGCAGAACATCCGATGGTTACAAAAAAATCAGAGAGAACATGCCAGATGCTTGACCACACAAGCCGGATCCGGTTCATATTATAGTGCCTGTTATACAATAATCATGTAAAAACAAAATAATTTAGGCAGTGGTGTATAAACATCAATCAATCATGAAAGTAAATCTTATGCTTAATGCTATGCCTGAAATTTGGGTTTCATTGATTACAGTTTTAAAAAAATAAAAAATTGTAAGTTAAAAATTAACCTAGAGCTGTTTTTGTTCACATTTTTTATTTTCAAAACGTACGGCACCCCTAGCCTCTGTCACTGCCCAGTATCCTCCACAACCGCCAACAACAACTTCCTGTACCCTTGACTGCCGCCAATGTTAAGTATCCTCCACAACCACCAACAACAACTTCCTGTACCCTTGACTGCCGCCAATGGTAACAACACAGTCACCACCCAATACCACCTGCCGTTGCTTCCCAACACCCTCCACCACCATAATTGCTTCTAGGAACGAACTGCCACAGCCCAACATATGGTATCGGGTGGTGACAGTGTTTTCAATATTAGCAAATTGTTTTCTCACTTCAAAACTGTTTTCAATATTAGCACAGATTTTTAACCCTTTTTTTTAAAAAAAAAAAAGTTCAAAATTGTTTCATTGAATAGTTTTAGACGGATAGGAACACAATCAAACACGCCCCTTTCTTTTCAGATAAATTATACTTTCCTGTCTTAATATTTGGACGCACTAGAGTAGCTCCATCAGTAAAATTAAGTACTTTGCCCATTGTTTTAACATCCTAATATGTGTTCATTTTATAAACAAAACAGCATATATGCTCTGAATGATCAAGTGCCAAGTGTTATTAAGTTTACTGCTTTTGAATAACCCCCAACCCTTGAGCAGCAAGAGCCATGAGAAAAAATAAAAGGTTAAGATGGAGAACAAATATGTAATGTAAATGAAGTAGGTGAGTAGTACATACGCAATCTCAACCATCTTTGTAAGGCTGAAAACACGAGGATCAGATGGAGATCTTAGTTCGTCGATAGAGAGCTTGCATAGAGCCTTAACAAAATCTATTATGGCCTCACTGTTCAACTTCTGACTCCGAGTGAATATGCGATTCATTTCAGAACTTCCAACTTGTTCCAACATATTCAAATTGGAAACCAGGTTATTCACCTGTTCTGATGTAACTGCTCTAGAAGCATTACCGCCAATTCCAGCACTATCGTATGAACCCCGCATCAATGTGCCAGATGCATAATGCATCCTCCCAGGCCCTTTCTTCTTCAAAACAGGAAGAATAGTTGATTTTGCTTGCTTTGTTTTTTCCAAATCATTCTGAGGAAAGGCAAAAAATGTAGCATCTGGTGGAGCGCCCTCTCCAAGAAGATGTAGATGCTCAAATCGGGAAACACAAGTCAATATATGCTCCCAAGCTCCTTGCAAGTAATTTCCATCCTCATCAGCAATAGTAATTATTTCCTATCAACAATAAAGATGGAAAATTCAAAACCATTTCACGCTATCAACAAAAGCTTAACATTTGGTAAGTTCCAATAATAATTACCACTTACTTAAAATAATTGTTGCATGTTCTCAGATATCATTTCAAGGATCATTTTACGCTAATGCAGCAAAATTTCCCCGATAACTCCTATAATTTAGTAAATATGACATTTGAAGAAGGGGAGTCCAAACTATTTTAGCCATTTTGATAGGCATATAATCATGAAAGTACTTCCAGAGTGCGTGGTTTTAGATAGGACAAAACAAAGTATTGAGAATAATGAAGGATAACACCATCTACTAAAGAAAATGAGAAAACGTGGACTTGATTTTGAAATAATAAAATATGCCATAGGAAAGAAATGAATTTGAATACATCAAAACAATTGTGCATTTTGAAAGGGAGCATTAACATTCTTGAGTAGGAAGTATTTTAGTAACACAATGAGAATTGTTAATTGATAATGAGTTCAGCTTATTATATTTATTGTTCATAAGCCGTTTAAAAGTGAGCATGAATTTCACCAACCTTGATTGCATACACATTCTTCTGCTTAATATCTGCTGGAGAATGCAGAGAGGTAAACTTTGCTAATGAAGTCACAAAAGCATCTCTATGAGTCTTCATAGACATTACAGAGGTAACATGAATAGCATAGCGGAAGCCTTCAAGACAGAGACATATTACAACCTCATCATCACTTTGATCGAGAGCTACACTGAAAGCAGCTAACATCGGTGCCCAGCACACCTCTATCATGAATCTGAGGATTACAGCATCTGTTGCTGCATAAAAAACTGACCTACAAAATGCAAGCAAATACATATCAAGAAAGAAAAAAGAGGCAAGGGAGTGGGGGGGGGGGGGGGGGGGGGGGGGGGGGGC
>Ga0315914_1009587_pt1 | contig 12383 bp, 6 predicted proteins | sample MpolenodulesMG_FD_203920 | JGI IMG/M metagenome (GOLD analysis project Ga0315914, IMG submission 203920) | Medicago polymorpha root nodule microbial communities from Los Angeles, California, United States - elongated nodules | ecosystem: Host-associated > Plants > Roots > Nodule | place: USA... | reverse complement strand
TATATATATATATATATACCAAAAAAGAGTTGAATTTATATCATTACACATTTCACCTAATGATATACATTTCAACTAAAGTAATGATATATATCTAATCTATGACACCGAAAGATCAATGAGACTATCATCCACTTCAACCTTCACACCAGGACCAGGATCAACCCTCTCATTGGGATCAAGATTTTCAATAATGTGTAATTCTTCGTCATCTCCTATCAATTCTTGACCCACCGCCCGACTTAGCTCATTATAATCTGCCATCCGGCTGGCATATCTATCAGTCCAGCTTTCTGCATCCTCTCGATGGTATCGTCTCCATAGAGGGCAAGTGGGAGGAATCTAACAATCATCCTTCAAATCCAATGCCATAAAATGGTTGTCATTAACATATGCCAGACACATCAACCGATCGATACATGGCGGCGGCGGTGGACCACATAGAGGGAAATACGTTTCTGATCGCCCTTTTCCAATGGACAACATAACAACCGTTTGGTTGAATTTCTGTGCGATGAGGAAACTCATATCCGGCATGACCATCCATTTATCTGGTGGTGCATCCCCAATACCGGCAAAGGATAGAGGATATATATATATATATATATATATAAGTATGAATTATTTTATTTTTAATTTAATTCAAAGAAAATTTTCCCAAGGGATAAGGTTTTTTTTTATAAGCGAAGAGCAAAATGTCATAAAAAAGAATAGTGCTCAACTAAATTGGAACCCTACTATAATATGTTGTCAATTGCTCATATATATTATTAAAAACAGAGGAAAAATTACATAAAAACTGGGGGACAGAAATCATGATCCATAACGGGCAAAACATAAAAAAGACAACAAAGTGGATCAAACTCTAATCAATTCTAACTACCAAGCGGGTTTATAGTTTGGCGAATGAATTGATTGTCAACACGAAATTGGATCACATACCATCAACCCCTGCAAGAATGGCATCAAGCATTAACAACTCTTTCGAGTCCACACAATCCCATGTCAATTAATAGGATGATTCTTGAGAGTGGGGAGTGGATTCGACCGCCAACACAGTAATTAGCGAATCCCCACACACCAACCATTTACTGTGATGATCAACAACAAATTAACTGCCATTTCTGGCACAACAACAGTACCGTATCCACCTCCAAAGAGAGGAAGGCGACTACTTATATGAATAACCAACCATAACCGATCCACAAGGCGGCGAAAAATGTCCAAAACGACGTCGTGAAATCCATATAAGCTAAATCCATAGCCAGAGACTTTGAATTTACAACAACAATTCCAGATTTTGAGAACGGCAAATGAACTCGACCGCCAACTCGGTAACGAGTCCACTAACCTAACAACCCACTGCATCCAACAACGAGCTTTAACAGCCATTTCTAGCAAACAATCCGTAGCCAATCTTAGATTGAAAACGACCCAAATCAAAGCTTGAGAAACAGATAATAACCTGCAACAGAGTAGCCCAACCGCCGACGGCGACGGTAACCATAGAACATGAAACTAAACGAAATCTACAAATCTAGCCTAGATCGTTGACGTAGAAGCAAACACCGAAGGAACCACCTGTATGAAACAGGCAAAACCAACGCGTAGGCTACGTGAGCATGACAAAGTAGTCTGCGGCAGTGCCGACTACTTGAGCAACCCCCATTGGGGGTTTTCAGTGGTGCATCCATGAAGACGATGAGAGAACCACCCTCCTACAATGGCTACATCCTGATAAGCAAGGTTTGGATTTGGAAGCCCAGGGCATACGTGTACACATTAGGATTATTATACAGTATGATCGATGACTCGATGTGATGTACACTCCTACCTTAGCCTAGCTATTACCATCATCTTTTGTTCTACTCCTCACCAACATGGAATCACTTGATAATTTTTTTCCACCAAAATAAGTAAATAGATTTAGATAAGGGTTTTACGTTTCCTTTCTCTAAATTTCTTTCACTGATTTATGTTTTTAGTAGTGTCGATTGCGGCATCACTACGATCAACTTACTAATCATTGAAATAGGTGGGAGATAGAGAGAATGTTCGAGGGATTTAAGTTTAAGTTCTCTATAAAAGTTTCATTGTGCAACATGGTGTAGAGCTGATAGATTTAAGAGATAGATCTCAACACTCTATTTTACGTGTTGCACCGTGCACTCACCATAGAAAATCCAAACACAAAAGCGATAATGAGATAAATTAATTAATACTCCCTCCAATCTTAATTACAAGAAAAACTAAAAACATCAAAACCAATATAGAAATTAATTATTGTAGTTTTTATGAATGTTTTTACAAATATAGATTTATAAAAAATTGTAAAATATTACATACACCCACTAATATTAAAAAGAGAAACATTAAATAAGGGGTAGACAAGTATTTTAAACAACAACTACACTTTAAAAAGTTGTACATTTTCTTATAAATATGACCATTTTTTTTTTAAAAAAATTTTCTTATAATAATTCTCATTCATGTTCACTTATTGAGTAAAATATTTTAAAACGAAAACAAATTGGTGTATTATTTACTACAAAAAATTTATGTCTTTATCTCATCAAACGAACATCTCCGTATTCGAGAGTTTTAAACTCGGCTAGTGTGAACTTTATGTGAAAAGAATTCAGTATAGGTCCCTCAATAAAAAAACCACCTATCATATACGCATGTGAATCAAAAGTTCCAACTCCAAAGGATTGAATGATTAGAAAAAGTATCTTCACATTCAATTTGGTCCACATTATCCTCTTCAAAAAGTTGAGTTGAATATTGCATATTTTGCAGCCCATAAAAATCAGAGCCATTAGCAACCCCATTCATGTCCTCAAACATATCCTCAAATGTCCAATCCATTGTCCTCAAATCATCAATATCATTATCTAGAGGATATGAATAAGCATTTGAATTGGTATCATTTTCTAGCCCATAAAATTCAAAGCAATTAGCAACCCCATTCATCTCATCAAGCATGTCCTCAAATGTCCTCAAGTCTCCACAATCTACTTGCACCCTCTCATCATTATCACTAAGTGAACATGAATAAGAATTATTGGAATTGGTGGCATCATTTTGTGATTCTGAAGATACTTGATGATCTTCTTCTTGAGTGAGCTTTTTTGGTGGTGACTCATTTGCAAATCTAGCTGCAACTTCTTGAATCTCTTGTGGTGAAAGAGATTGGTAACCATGAAAAGCTACATTGATGGTAAGAGGTGTATTAGGGAAATTGAAACTTGCATGAGGACCACGTAGACAATATAGGGCTGCATCAAATGCCCTAGCAGCTTTCTCTTGTGTGTCATATGATCCTAACCATATTCTCTCCCTACTATTTGGAAGCCTAATTTCAGATACCCATTTTCCCCATTTTCTCTTCCTCACCCCTCTATATATTTTCTTATTACTACTATTAGGGTTGTGATCATTTGTGGTGACATTGATACCACTGGTAGGATTGGAACAAGTCATATTTGTGTTCATTATTGGTATATGGATTGATGAGTGGATATGGACTTAACGGGATCATATATATAAGTTGTGATCATTTTCATGAAATCGACAGCTTCATAATTAAAGGGTTTATGTTATTTATGAAATAGACAAATTATTACAATGCAATGATGCAAGGGAACTGGAGCAGGGACCAAAAAATTATGTGCGAAAGACCACATTGACAAATTCCTCACGGTCGGTGGACCAAAGTTGCTTTCAGTCCGATACAACACTTTTTACGTTTCTAAATTACATTTACTTAAGTTTTTTTTATATAGATATTCGAAATGATATACTCGTGAGCTTAACTCAATTGGTAGAAACAAAGCATAATATATGTAAGGTTCGGATTTAAATTGCGACGGTGGTCAAAAAAAGATATTTGAAATGATAAAAATATTATAAATTCACACACATAAGTTGGATGTTTGGATTCGAAGCCCGATGTCATCCGAACTAACAATTTTGGTATTTTTATTAGTAGAGATACAATTTGTGAATGGATTTACCTAAGATTTTTTAAATCTATCATGACACCTAATAATATTGCTTAACAGTAATTTTATTAAAAAACTACTGATAACGATTTAAAATAAGACTTCAGTATATAGATTTAACATTCTATTTTTTCAATAGTGCGATCTTAACCCCTTTAATTTCAATTGATCAATTTTAGCCCACATATTTTTTAATTGTACGATTTTGAATCTTTTTTTAGAAGCTAAATTGGCTTACAAAGTTGACACCCAAAAAATCGAATATGAGACTATGAAAGGAACACATTCCAATATTCAAGACCAACATCATCAGATTAACCAAAATGGATTTATCCGAGTATTTTTGACACATCTAGTTTAGCCTTTCCTTTCAATTAGGGTATGTTTGTTTCTAAGGAAAGATAGTGGGGAGGAGAGAAAGTTGAGGGAAAGAAGCATCTTCCCTTGTTTGGAACACTATAGAAAGGTTAAGGAAAGAAATTTTTTAGTGTGGCCCTCCTTAAAAAACCTTTCCACACTCAAATGCACGGAAAGATTGAGGAAACACCGATATTTGATGAAAAAGTAAAAAATACCCCACCTATTATTGTTGTTTATATTTTTTACAATTCACTATATCATTTCTTTTTATTTTTTTCAATTTACGGCCTTGTTATTTTTTTTTGTCATACAATTGTTTCACTACTTACAATTAGCTGCATAGTTTTAAAAATCGACTCGGTAATCGACTCGGCAATGCTACTGGGTCATCGAGTTACTGATTGAACCACTGAGTCATAGGTCGAACCGCATGACTAAACCAGAATAAATCGGGTGGCTCGGCTGTACAACTCAGTCTCTAAAAATACTCTATTATTGTATTTATATGGGTTAAATTAGATGATTTGGTAAAAAAAACATAGTAACAACTATTAATTTCCACAATGACATAAATAAAAGGAAAACATTTTAGAATATATAATCACAAATCACAATAAAAAATTCTAGAACTCTCCGTAAGAGTTCATCCAATTTAAAGTATTCTTTACTATTATTAAATGTGCTACACTAACCACTAACTATAGACTCTTCTTCTACTGCGCATCATTTATGCCATCCAGTACCCAATGTCATTCAAGCACCAACCACCACTTCCCCCATATCTCTCACTTATTATTCCAATTTTTCAAGATTTCAATATTCACTTTTATCGGTACTACTTAATTTCTATGAAATAAACAAACTATCTTTAGCCCTTAATTTTCTCTTCTACATAACACCAATGCCTTTTTCATCCTGCTCTCTCTTCCTATTTCTCTAGTAACTAATCATCTTCTACCTACTAATAAAAAAATGTAGTGATTGATACCTTCGAATGCAAAACTGAGCCTGACGGTGGGTTACTGAAGACGATGGATTGTTAAACCGGTTGTTCTGCCTGCATTATTTTTTATTTTTCTAAATATTGACTGACTCGGTCCGGTTTTGTAAACCGGCCGAGTTACCGGTTTATCCTGATTCACACCGGTTCGCACCGGTTCAATGACATAACCGATCCAACTTTCCACTTGAACCGGCTATACCACTGGTTCCCAGTTCGACAGGTCCGAGCCGGGTTTTAAAACTATGATTAACTGCACATTTTTTCCATTGAAACAATATAGACGTGTGTGTGTGTATATATATATATAAAATATTTGTTCAAGAGTATTTTAGTCAATTATTAAATATAGATATTTCTTTCCTTCAACATTCTACTTCACTTTCTCTTATACCAAACAACTAAAACAATCCTCTCACTTTCTACTCTTTTACTTTCCTCATACAATCTTTCATTTCTCTATCTTTGCCTTCACTTTCTTCCCCCAACCAAACACACCCTTAGTGATTCTATAGCCTCGCATATAGATCATACTTATTCTAAAAGCTTATCAGGTCAAGCAAATGCTTAACTCTAATAGCTTTGGTATTTTCCCTCCCAAGCATGTAACCTAAGTGTGTTAACAAGCTATCATACCTCATTAATGCGGTTTTAAAATTTGAATTTCCCTCCCAAATGTATATGTTATCATTTAAGAGTCTTTTATTGGTAGCTAAAGACGGAGGAATACATTTTATCTATCAGGATTCTTGAATAATTTTATCCACACAATGTCTAAATGTCTAAATTTTCTCTGTTTATTTTGAATAAGTTTGTTCTGTCAAACAACTTTTTGGATTAATTAAATCATGATACTTTCAAAGAACTTGTATTAGTTTTAAGCATAGCTTATTGGATTAGTTAAGCTTGAACCATGATACTTGATCATTTATCGTCACTTTTAGAGCTTACTATCACAACCATTTCAAATATTTTCTTTATGCTTTATGACTAAATGAGTTGCTAGCAATCATTACAACCTCATTTACATTAATATTTGTCCTTTCGTTCAACTTTTTTTCCCTTTCTAGAGAATTTTTTTTCCTGTATCATTTTGTGCTTTCTTTAACATCGTTAATTAATAATATTTTAGGTTGCAAATCAGTCATTGTTGGGATGTGGTATGTGCTTGCTGATGTTAGTGTGTGATGCTATGTTCATGAGACATTGTTGTCTGGTGCATATTGATTTGTGGCATTTGGATAGGGAAGTTGGTTTGTCAATTATAACTAAACAATTTACTTGCTAACAGTACAGGAAATCCTCAATTGTGAATAGACTTTCCTGCGTGTACAACTTGAGGTTTCATTGAAACCGTTGATGATAGTGCAAAACCGCTTAAAGACAATTACATATTAAACTTTCCTTGGTTTGTAATAATTTTTGGAGTACTTTCTTAGGTGTATGCTTCAATTTGGAGACAGTAGCTTAAGTAAAAAAACTTGTAATGGTCATTGATTGTGATTGGAAAAAGAATTTCATAAACAAGTATTTTGTAAGATATGGTGTAGTTATTTTTAGTGGGATCCTTTTTTTAAAATCAATACAATAATATGTTTTATGATGGTGTGAAATAGAGCCCTCTCAAAAATGTCCCTATAAGATTAGCTCAGTTGGTAAGGACGATGCATAATATATGTAAGGTCTGGAGTTCGAACCCTGAACACCACCAAAAAGAGCCCTATCAAAAGACTAATTTATTCTTTACTCAATGATTATATTTTTGCATTTTCTTATGTTAGAGTGCATGTATTTTGGTATGTATCAAAGAGTAACTTTCTCCTAGATCAAAACCTAATAATATAAAGTGGAGTCGAAGGACATTACTCCAGAGAAGAAAAACAAAGCAATTTCAAAGTTCTCGATGCCTTAATTGTCTCTATATGAAGTTATTTCATTAAGGACACTTGATAATTTCATCATGAGAAAATGGGCACTTGATAAGATGTTACGGTTTTATAGCCTTATAAAATATGTTCTAATCCTTTTTTTGTTAATGTTGTTCTTTACTAAGACAATATATTGCATGATACATAAATTTTGATATGATACCATGTGCGACCGAATCATTGCATGGGTATTTCATAATTTATGATTAAGTAAGTTAATATTATTACAATTGTATTGTATTGTACGATTTATTATTAAATCAACTTTTTTCATTGGTATACTTTATTCTAGTATATTACGGTTAATAAGACCCGTGCGGAGCATGGGTCGATAGTCTAGTTTTGATAACATTTTGTATGCGTGACATTTTTATTTAACAAAAATTGATTAATTTAAAAATAAAAATGAAAGAATTGATATATCAATTTTCACTAAATAAAAATGTCAAATTTGATCAAAATTTGTGTTGGGCTACGATATCATGGAGGAAAATATGGGAGTCAATTGTAAGAATTCAATCAAAATTTGTGTTGGGCAATGATATCATGGAGGAAAATATGGGAGGGAGTCGTAAGAATTCAAAATTGCAAAATTAAAAAATGAGTAAATAAGCAATTATTCTCGAAATTGTAAGTTTCGTCAATTACCGCCCCTAACGTTAACAAAACTTCAATTACTCCTCTGAAATTGCACAACGTTAATTAATTTACCCCCTCCATCAAATTCTTCTGTTAGTCAACATCATGTTTTGCAAATACCCCCCTAAAGTTTTGCACGTATGTGCAAAATGCCCCCCGAACTTAAAAATTTATATATTTTTTTATACTTGACTCAAAAGATATTAAAGGCAAACGATTAACATAGTGGTTGATATCCTTGTAATATACGTATAATTATAATATTTTTCAGCTTAGCTACATATTTAAATTGATATGCTTTGTTTTATAAATAGATTAGATAACTTTTTTTTAACCAATGATTAGATGACATTGTTTCTAATGGTTTTAGTCTGCAATACTTATCTGATTATGAAAATTATATCAAGTGACAATATACACTATTATCATTCAGCAATATAATTCATTATCATGTCGCATCAACCACTATTTTGAAATCACAGAGGTTATGAAAGAATTAAATGAATAGTAAATAAACACACCTCTTAGATTAAGCAATAGTCTCCTACATTTTGCTTTAACTTTGTATTGGAATTGGAGATGCATTAGTTTGTCAGCAAAATTAGAAACTCATTTCACATATTGTTGGGTTTTCGGAGTTTTCTTGTGTCTCATTGTTGTTGTTTATGGATAGCTAAACAATTTATGTATGCTTATCTTCTTGTTTCATTCTTGCACATCATATGTATGCTAAACAATTTCTGCCTTTGCAACAAAAAAGAAGTAATAAGTAAGTAAATGTGAAGGGACTGAAGTTGAGCCTATTAAGTAGATCGTGACAATATTGAAGCATAGGAATGAAATAGAAAAGTATAAGTGCAGGAGAAACAACTATTCAGTTTCAAACATAATCTAAAGAGACAACCAAATAGTCCATATAACATAGATGAACAACCAAGTATCAAGTGGAGATTCTAAAAGATTTTCATTAAAGCTAACTGTTAATTGTTTGTCTCTAATATCTTTTGAGTCAAGTATAAGAAAAGAAATATAAATTTTCAAGTTCAGGAGACATTTTGCACATAAATGCAAAACTTCAAGGGGGTATTTGCAAAACGTGATGTTGACTAACATAATGATTTGACCGAGGGGGTAAATTGATTAACGTTGTGCAATTTCATGGGAGTAATTGAAGTTTTGTTAACGTAAGTGGGTAATTGACGAAACTTACAATTTCATGGGGTAATTGTCTATTTACTCATTAAAAAATGCATACAAGTCTATTTTAATTTCTTTTCCATTTATTTTTTTAGGGGACCTTTTCCATTTATGTATATGCAGACCTTGATAATGTCGGAAAATACCTATTCGGGCAATTTGTATTTGAAGTATGGCTTTTCTTTCTTTTTATGGGTTTTTTGAAATATGGTTGGAAGTGATTGAGATGGGTGTGAATGACCATCAGTAATGGTGTCAATTATCGCAATCGCTTTCTCTCTTCAAATAGACAAATACTAGTATCATTTTTGGTCATTTTCAACAAATGTTTGTGTTAGTTGGCCGTTATATTAAGTTTTCACATTTGTTAGGATTTGAATCCCAATTTTAATTTTTTATCTTTTAATTCAAATTAGTTGAACCACACAATCTTTGATCATTTTAAATAGTATATGAATATTGCATAAAAGTTTAAAACCAATTTTAACTAAAAAATTTGTGGTTGTAACACATCGCAATTATACTCATTGTCAAGAAATTAATGCTCCCACGTAGGGATGCAGGCGGAGCCACACACAAGGTTGTGTAAGCTCGTGCCTGCACAAAATTCTCATTATTGCTTCTTGCCTTGCATTTTGTTGGAAGCAATTTCTAGCGTGTTGATTTTTGTTCTCTAACCCACAAGGTCATAATATTTTTTCTACTCTAAACACAAAATATTTTGTGTACCATTAGTTTATGTTTGCAGTTGGGTTTTTGATGAGGAGGTGAAGACTCTTAAGTACTTATAGTCATAATCTTGTTTACTAGTTTTTTCTTTTTAAAAAAATTAGATAAGAGTTTGGGATTTTTAAAAATTCCTCCCGAACCCTTCTGTTTTGCTTCTATGTTCCTTAAATTGACGATTTTAAAGAAAAATAAATCGAACCGATTCATTTAATGTATTTCGAATCTCAACCTTAACTTCATTTCATCTCATCCTCTCTTTAGAAAAACAACCGAAACAAACCATTAGAATAAAAAAAAATCATCAAACTCTGCCGTACAAGAGAGAGAGAGAGAGAGAGAGAGAGAGAGAGAGAGATGTTTTTATTGAGATTGAAAATGAGAAAATTATTCAATTTTTTCAACAAAAAAAAAAGGCAAATCGTAGGGAGCAATTGTGATGTATATAGTGCTCTCATTATTTAAAATTTCTGACTTTGTTGCTAATCCCGTGAATGCGATCACGATTAGCTAGCTAGAGTAAGTTGATCTCCTAAAACAAACGTTAGATTAAGTGATGTAGGGCAACGGCACCAAAATGAACTACAACGTTCTTGTATGTATATATGTTGGTCGATTCAAAACGCTAATGAATGGCAATGGAGAGAGCTTCAATATTATTATATTAACGCAACAAAAAAAAATATAATCAGTGGTGGAGCAAAAAAAAATGTTCGGGTGGGCCACTAAAATTAACCGTTGAAAAATTGTTTAAAGTCTCGCAAAATGGATGCCACTTTCTCTGTTGGAGCTGCATACCAGCCGTAAACAACATTCGCCTTGCCTTGCGCAGCTTCTGTAATCTCAATTTACTTCTCAATAGCCTCCCAACGACCTCTTCCACGGGGATTTGAAATTTGAAATTCATGAATGGATGTGACAGTGGCAAGAGGATCGATGTTAACAACATTGTTCATGAACAAATTGTTTATGTATGCGTACGTCTTGTCACTCTTACTCTACAATTTTGCATTGGGAAATTTAGAGGCATGAGTTAAACTTTTTTGTTTGGCTACAACAACAAGCTCTTGATCGTATTGTACTTTTCTATTACCCTTCTCATTATCATCATTGATTGCAACTATTTTTGAGAAACCACTGTCAGTAAATCTTGTAGGAAAGAAAGGTTTACCTTTTTCATCAATCCATGCAATGGATCTATAAATCTTAGAGTCAATATGGACTTGTAGCATGCGTAAAAAATCAAAGGCATACATTGAACCTTCAATTTTTAGAGGAACAATTGTTTTTCCACTCACAAATCCGTAACGTAAGGACTCTAGCGCTTCATCTTTGAAATCATGCCACCAATTGTCTAGGTAAAACATGATTCTCATAGGAACTTGGCTCTTCTCAAACTTTTTACCATTGTGGAGGAGGAACTCGTTAGAATCACCTTGTTCATGTTGGTGATTTGAGTTACGGTTTATAAGGAGAGTTGGTTGTGAATGCGATAATGAAAAAGGTAGAGGAGCTATTGATAAAGATTGTAATTTCATTGGTGGTGAAGTTGGTTGTGAGGGTGGTGGTGGAGGAACTATTGATGAAGATTGTGGAGTCATTAATGGTGAATGTGATGATGATGGTGATGATGATGATGATGATAGAGGGGGAGGAGGAGGAGGAGAAGTTATTGGATGTGAGTGTGGAGGTGAAGGTGGAGGTGGTGGTGGTGGAGGAGCTACTGATAAAGATTGTGAAGTTATTAGTGGTGGAGAAGGGGGTTCTTCCATTTTTTGTTGTTGATGTGACGAGAACCTTAATGACTCAATTCTACTAAATTCGATAACTTGTATTGAATCATTACTTGATGGTAGTTGATGTTGAAGGTGAGAAAAACACAAGAAGGTGGGTTGAATTGTGTTTACTTTTTCTTCGTTTTCTACTACTGAAGTCACTGATCAGAATTAGATAGAGTTCAGCTTCTGAAGTGATAATCAAAATTTAAATGCAGCGGATAAAACAGAGAGAGAGAGAGAGAGAGAGAGAGAGAGAGAGAGAGAGAGAGAAGAAAGACACAAAGCAATTATACAGGTTCCTTCCACAAACCGGAAGTAGTCCTGTCCCCCTTGCACTTCCAAGGAGAGTTCACTAGAAATGTAATATTTGATTACAAATGCCCACTGCTACAACTAGCAAGAGACTTCAAATTGCTGAAGCACAACTGCAAGAGACTTCCTATGCTACTGATAAAGATTGTGAAGTTATTAGTGGTGGAGGAGCTTACACATGCGCATTTAAAGTTACGATTATTAGTCCCTTCCTATATTAATAAGTCAATTGGTTATAACTGAATCAATGTAAGTAATATTTTATAAAATTCCAATTACGATAAATATTAGTCGCATAATGGTGACTTCAGTACTATAATTTGTTGCTACCATTGGAATGCAATAAATCAAAATATCGTACAAAAATCATTGATTTTTAGCACAACTTATCTTACATTACGAAATACTTTTGGATATACTGTTGGAACAAGGGTGTTTC
>Ga0315914_1009584_pt1 | contig 12386 bp, 8 predicted proteins | sample MpolenodulesMG_FD_203920 | JGI IMG/M metagenome (GOLD analysis project Ga0315914, IMG submission 203920) | Medicago polymorpha root nodule microbial communities from Los Angeles, California, United States - elongated nodules | ecosystem: Host-associated > Plants > Roots > Nodule | place: USA... | reverse complement strand
TATAATTTCCAATTGAAAAGAACATGTGAATTTGTTATCTTAACTAAACTACCGTCAGTGGTGCCTGTTCTTTACATTCTTCAAATTCATTTGATTTTGAAAACATTAATTGTACTGAACTCAGATTATGTGAACATACTTTGTAATATTTGTATGTATGTATCAACAGTGGAGAGAAGAAGAGGGTAGAATAAAAGAGGGGAGCGGTGAATGATTCTGTCTATTCTTTGATATGTAAAATAAAAGAGGGTGAAATATGGTTCGGTATTTATCTACGGTGCATGTTACAAAGGCTAATTTTGTAATTTTTGGGGGTCTAAAGAAATATAAGGGGGGCCTAAAAAGTAACCTCCAAATGGCAGGTTAACGGGTTGACCCGGCGGGCTGAGCCCGTTTTGCCACTCCTTGCCCTTTGTTTTTTCAAAGAAAATGGAAGCCAGCAAGACATTTGATAGGTAGGTAGGAAGGTAAGACTTGTGTTGTAGAAGGAAGCTACCCCTGGTGGAAATGGCGGAGATAGCGAAACGACGCAATGAAGAAGAAAACGATGGCACCGACATGATGAGTAGTTTACCGGAATCTGTAGTTTGCCACATCCTATCATTCCTCTCGATAAAAACCGCCGTGGCGACGAGTCTTGTTTCTCGCAGATGGCGCAACCTCTGGAAGCATCGTCAGGTTTTCCAGTTCGACGACGACTACACGTACGATTACGAAAGGTTCAAAAAATTTGCATTTTTCGTCAACGCTGTGCTCTCCCTCCGTACATTCCGTGACATTCGAAAGTTCCGTCTCCATTGTGGCATAATGCATGAATACAAGTTTCCCAGCAACTGCATCAACACGTGGATCTCTGCCGCCATTGGGCCCCACCTTCAAGAACTGGATCTCCACATCGCCAACCCCTATGATACCCCAAATCCGATCCTCCCTTCTTCCCTCTTGAATTGCACCAACCTCGTTTCCCTCAGGTAAGCTTTTCAGTTACAAATCAACATTGAAATAGTATTTATGAATTTGTAGATAATGCTAACTTTTATGGTTTCATCTTAACGCTGTAGTCTTGTAGGTGAAATCAAAATGAAAGTTCAACATTCTTCAGTTCATTTTCCATCACTCAAGTGGCTGAAACTCGACATTTGCGTTATGGATTCAGACATTGCCTTTCTCTCTGGCTGCCCCATTCTCGAAACTTTGCATATTTACTTTGAGCCCAAATCTCTGACCAAAGTTCCTGTGACACTTCCCTCCAAGAAGTTGAAATTCAACAATGGAAATTTCTCATGGACTTGCCTTCAAATAGATTCCATTGATTGGCTTGATGATGTCTACAGTTGGGGTTCAGCCAAAACCACATTAGGCATCATTGGCAACGTGCATAGTGTTGTCGAAGCATATCTTGATGTCTTTCTCTGGCGTGAGAGTGACTTTGTCGACCCTATTCTCAACCACTTCCACTACCAAGGTCCCAGTAATGAAATATATCTACTGCTGCGTCATTCAACAGAAAAGGTGAAGTTTTATTACTACGATTTATATGTATTTGTATAAATCTTTTGTATTAATATTGTGCCATCACTTGTTATCATCTACAAGCAGTGGCCGCTTCATGCCCCTGTTATAAATAATCCAGAATTTTGCAATCTACTTCATCTAAAGTTCATTCTTCCCTGCTTCAATTTGAATCTTCTGGTCAACATTCTTGAGAAATGTCACATGCTTCAAGTTCTCATAGTTCAAATCGACAAGGTTTGTTGACTTATCAAGTTTCATTCAATGGATGTTTGGTCTGTCTATTTAGATATTACTATAGTTAGTCTATACATGCGAGTCATGGTGTGCCTTGTTGTCGATAGGAAGAACCATCACCTGTTGGAGCATGTGAGCTGCAGTCAACAACAGTTCCCGAATGTCTTGAATCCCACCTCACCTTTATTCACATAGAAGGATACCAAGGATTTGAAGAAGAGCTGACATTTGCTGAATATATTTTGTTGAACGGACTTGTTTTGAAGACAATGCTTATTTTTGTTGATATTTCAATGGACATAACGAACAAGTACCGTTCTCTCAGAAGGTTAACCCGTGTACAAAAGGGCTCTGTCACTTGCCAACTTGAATTTGATGCAGATGCGTCTCTTTAAGGTGCAAACTCTCGCTGTCTCTTTTTTATCTGTCTTACTGAATCAAAGTTTATTAAGGCTGGGTTTCTTTGGTCATGAGTTTATGTCATTGTAACCACATTTGCAACTATATAACAGTGGTAGTTATGAAACAGCACATTTAACCCTTTCTCCTCCTTTTCCTCTGCCTCTTTTTGTTAATGTTTTGCATGCCTTGACTATACTGTACTTCTTCAAATGTATACCACTGTTTAATGCTTAGAATGTCATTGTCACCTATATGATATGCAACTGTTTGGCTTGTCGTAAACATAATCAATTAATTTTGAGGTTAACGAATTCTTGCCAATTTTGCATAAAAATTTACAATGTGTTTCGTTTGAAAATGGTTGTGTTGGATTGACATTACTCTTTTTTCTTTGCAGATTTGTGTACTGAAAAATGTAATTTAGTTGTTATTTCTTAAGGTAGGAAACATGATTAATACTCAGCAGAGAAGGCCTACTTTTGTTCTTTATTTGAGTAGTAGTTATCTATTAAGATCATGTTTGTGTTTGTGTACTCTTTAAGTTGGCATATCATGCATGCCAAAGCGCCATTTTGTGAGAAGCAATACTTTGTTGTCTAAAAGTTAGTAATTTCAGTTTGTGGGCAAATCTGAAACATATAAGCTCTAATAATTGTATAGGTTTTGCTTCCATTCTCAACTTGCGTAGTCTTGGTTATCAGATAACTGACAGATTCTGTAACATGAATATCTGATAATGTCTCTCGATTGAAATGATGCAACATACTGTTGGTAATTTTTTTTCTCACATTGTAGCAACATATTTTAGGCATTTACAGATTCTTCATTTTGTCTTGTTGGTAGAAAACTGTATGGGTTTGGAATAACTTATTCTGCTACATGTTTGGCAGTGCTTATTTGGAATGTCATGATATCTGAAGCTAGCCGAATCATGTTTTCCAGGAATACAACGATGGGAGCGAAACATATAAATATGTAGTCCACGTTTCAATGAGTTCACGACTCTAGAAATTGGCATGTTTGTGGTACGCTAATATCAAGACACGACACACAAAAGGGCATGGATATGACTAATACGGCCAGCTGGCCTGGTGATCCTCTAGAAAATTGTTAATTGTTATTCGTTGAAAAACCTTGTTTATCACATTTAAATATGTTCTTGACAGTATTTAGAGTTGCTACAACTTAGTAATATCACAACGCAATATCAGTTCCACTAATTGAAATCTTTTGTGCGGATGCTACTGAGTTATTGTATTCAAAATTTTGAAGTCCAAATTGGAATTATGCTGCATATTTTGTTCACAAGAATTTGATTTCTTTTACAGAACCTTGTCTATGGAAGCGCTAGTGTTCTAGACATGAAAACTAAGAATAATAGTCAAATCATAATGTTGATTTTATTATTATATTTTAAGTTTCTTGTAATGCTAAGTACACATAATGTTTTTCTCATTAAATTTTGTCATGTTTTCCATATCAAGCTAACCTCTTCAAATATTCATATTAATATTTAACCTGATACATGGATGATGTGTATATTTCTAGTCTCTTCCAAGAAAACACAACATGAAATATCCAAGTAGGTTTCAAAAACCACCTATTTAATGCATATTCAACAATTGTGCTCACAATTAAAAAAAAAAAAAAAACAGTTGTGCTCACAATAAAAAGGATTTGAAAACTGTGCAGACATGTATTATCTTGAAGCATCATCTGCATTGCTCTGCGATTTTCGACAATATAATGTATCACCATGCGTGACTGCAATTTAGAACTTAACCTAACCATGATTGTGCTCACAAAAATGGTTTTGAAGGCCAGCTCACATGTTTGTTATCTTGATGCACCAACCGGCATTGGTCTGCATTTTTCACAATATCATATATCACAACAAAGAAATGGTTTTGAAGCTGTACAGTCCAATTTTATTCTGGATATGTTAGATTGATGAAGGTGAAGTGAATTAGGGTCAATGTGGCACAGACAGTACCAAAAAATTCAGAAATTTCCAGGAAGGTACATCCAAATTGAATGTCACAGATAAATATAACCCTTTATTCAAAGATGTACCTTCCCTTCCCAACCTAACCTAGTTATACGTGGTACACAACTAAGTGTAACGTCTTTAATTGATTTCAATTATGGTGTAGTAAAGATACAACGTACATTTCAAATTGTTATAGTTCAATAGACAATAGCTACGCAGGTGAGGTCTAGTATGGGAAAAGGAAGTTCTTTCCCATCATGGGAAAGTTGAATCACAACCATAGATTTAATAGTTTTTTATTTGGATGACTAAGATTTGTGACCTGTTAATTGTTGTAACTTGTTGTTTGGTATTGTGAACCTCAGCAGTGGACCCTACCAATTGATTAAACAACAATTTTTCATTTGTTTATGATAAGTCATAGGCTGGCAATTTGTTTTGGACTTTTTTGTTCTAACTCAAATTTTCGGATGGACTTAGCAATTCATTTGATAATAATGTTGCCATATTAATTTTAATTTACACAAGAAATTAATTGGTTTTTAAAAGGATATTAATTCACAATACCTTAACTGACATTTTTATTAATTAACAGTAACTTTTAAAAAAACAATTATATTTTAAAATCAAATATAAAAAACAACAACACCTAAAAAAAAATCTTTGTCTTGATTAATTCTTTTCTTTCCAACTGTTTTATTATTAATTCATCATCAAATTGTTTGTCTTCATCATCTAATTGAACCAACCCAGAAAATCCTTTGATTCACTAAAAAAAATCCAATTCATTTTACCCATTTTTTTCCTTCACTCACCAAAATTATTTTGCATCTTTTCTGAAACCTTCTCCACCACTCACTACCCACCATCTTCATCAATTCTTTCCTTTCCCAAATCTGATCTTTCACCACTAGAGATTGAAACAACAGACATGGGGCACCAAAAAAACAGGAACCACAAGACCATATTTGCCTTTGTTGTTGTTGTTCTTAAGAGATCCAAATAGGTATGGCGGCGACGCTCTTCGGGGTTCGACGATGAGGAGAGAAAGAGGAGTTGAGAGTGGATGAGTGATGAAGAATGGTGTTTTTTTTCATTAATCAACAACAAAGGGGTCAATGGTTCGACACTGGAAAAAAAATTGTTCAACAATGTGAATGAATTAATTTAAGATTAAATCTGGAAGAAATAAAATTGAGATTTTTTTTGTCTGGTTTTTTTTTTTCTTTTGCATTTACATGTTTGATGATGTAGTGTTTCAACAGCCAAAGAAATTAAAGAGTTTGAAGAAGAAATTATGGAGGGAGAATAGTGGTTGTTGTTTGAAGATAGGTCGTTCAAAAATGGAGAATTGTGGAGGGAGATAGTGGTTGATGTTGGAGGGAAGGAGTTTTGTTGTTGTCAAAGAAAAGAAAAAAGTTGTTGGAGAGAAGGTCGAAGGAAATAAGTGAGATGGTCTTCTGGAAATGAAATAATAGAGCTGAGGTGGAGCAATAGTAAAGAGGGGAGGTACACTAGACAAAACAAACAACATTAAATAACAATTTTTCAGTTTTTTTTTTCTTTTTCTCAAAGAGATTTTCCACTGACAGGTGTTCTGGAAAGGGGAGCTTTTCCATGGTGGGAAAAAACTCCCCATTCCCAGGCTAAACGTCACCAGCTACACAACATGCAATCTAAAAAAAAATTCGATGTCCCTTTCTAGGACTAATTGAGGTATGAGTATTTAGTTGGATGTGACGATTGATCCCTTTTACTGATTTGTTGAAGAGAAGATGGAGTTTTATTGACCTTAGAGCCCATAAATCACAACCAAAACATCACAACCAAAGCACGCTGTTTTGAGAGTCGGTGGCACACTCTTCCTCTCTCGGCTTAGGGTTTCTTAGATTCCCTAGAGACGTATCCGCTACTTTGGTAGTGTTGTTAGATCGATGTGCTAGACATCGTTCCCTTTCTCTCGTCATCTTCTTCTTCTCTTTGTACATGTACTTTCTGTCATGGTAAAATTGTTGTTAATACTTGTTGTGCTTGTCCAGTGAATCGTCCTCTTCTCTTTGATGTTCGTTTGTCTGAAATATGGTTGTTTTTGTTATTTTGGTCAGTTGCTTTTAGTCTCTTTGTATCTTGTTATCTCATGATTCTCATCTATTGGAGTGATATACTAGCTTACCTGGTTTATTTGCTTGATCTGGTAGTTTCAATCTAGTTTTGGGTCCTTTTGTTGGTTCATTTGTATCTGGATCTGGTTTGGTTTAAAGGAGCCATTGGGGTTGTTGTTTGTTTGTGAGCTGAATTTTTTGTCTATTTTCAGTTTGCAGGTGGCTCGTTTTTGGAAGGAGATGTGTGGAATTCAAGCTTGGCGGTGCAGTTTCAAAGTTAGATGTTAATCCAATACTTTCACTTTATGGTTGTGTTGTTCTCCTTTGTTTCTTGTGGTGTTTTTTTATTGTTATTTTATTTCAGTTTTTTCTTTAGAATGTTGTATGTAATGGGTTATTGCTACCCTTTCTTGTGGGTATTCATTCTTAGCTAAACTATGTTACCATTGTATGTGTGAGATGTATAAGTCAGGAGCAAATCATGTGCTTTAGTGATGTAATTGTAGGATTTTGCAGCAATTCTATACTTTATCCCAATAGTGATAGTTTTCTACACATGTGTTATCCCTAGCTTTTTAGCTATCAATGAATGAAATATCCTCTTTTCGATAAAAAAAAAAAAAACTATCAAGTATCAAGGAGTACGAGTAAGGAAACCCTTGCATTCCTCCTTTTTCTCTTTTCTTTTCCAAGTTTTCCCTTTCTCTTCCGTTGGTCTCCTTTACACTTGAAAGTTCTGTGAGAAATTTTTCAAAATTAAATTTTATTAGAATTTTTCAAACTCTTGACGAACTAAGGAAAATTTTTTACGTGATATTATTGACACGACAATTGATCTCAAATTTTTGACTGTAAATATTTTAAAGATTCAAGAAAATAATTGGTTTGATGTCAAATATGATCCATTATGTTTAGAGTATATAAAAATTAGTAAAAAAGTAGATTTAAATTAAATTAATATGTAGTATTAAAAAAAATAAACGAATAATAGATTAATGTAATATATCATACTAATAAAAATATATGTATATGGTTTAGTTCAATTTGATTTGATTTTGAAATTCAATCCAAAATCTGATCCAAGCGAATTTCACAAAAGGACATCCAAACACATTCTATAATATTCAATTTTTCAGTTTTTTTAGATCGATTTGTGATTTTAATCTAGATTAGTTTGAATTTGAACATCATACTCAACCCAAAACCACTCCCTCCGGTGACTATTATTATAATAAAAATATTTACTTTTCAAATTCATCGAATAACTAATGTATATAATTTTCGTAATAAAAACTAGAGTAAAATACACTCCCCTCCCCTCTTGTTTTAAAACACACACTTCCTTCCCTCGTGAGATAATAATATAATATATTTAGTCCATTTAAAATTTTCAATTAAATTTTGTAGTTAATCTCCATTAGACACCAAGTTCATTACTATAATACCCTTTTCCTTGCACATGTCTTCATCTTACATTCGTTTACATCACCATAATCGCCATTGTTGAGATTAGAAATTTGTGTGCATCTTCAATTGCCTTCTAAACTAACTACCCTATGTCTATCTGTGTGCATCTTTCTCTCCATTTTTTCCTGTTAAAAGATACTTGATTGCAATGCTGATGGCTGTCAATAGATAAGGTGTGTGTTTCCCAATATCAGTGAAGAAAGACATGTATTTCCCAATTTCAACGTATGTCCAAGTAATTTGAAGAGAAGAATTGCCTTCAATTTTAGTGGGTTCTCATTATTGATGATATTAGGAAAAAGGGTATTAAAGTAATAAATAAAATTTCTAATGGAATTTGATTTAAACTTAACTGAAAAATTTAAAATGGATTAAATATATTATATTATTATCTCTCAAGGAAGGAAAATGTGAGTTTTAAAACTAGAGGGGAGGGGAGTGTAATATCACAATCATTTAAGGGAGGGGAGTGTATTTCACTCAAAAAACTAATGTGTATGATCTATAAATATACGTCAGATACACTGGTTATTCAATGTATTTAAAAAATAAATAAAAAAGATATCTTGGAGTACCTATTACATTTGGAAAATGTTAATCTTATAAAATTTGTTAAAGAATCAATTTTAATAACATTTTATTAAAATGTGTTTATTCTATTCTTTAAAAACATAAAAATTGTTGTTTAAAAAAAAAGTCTTATATCAACATAATCACAAATTAATTTTTTGGGGCCAACACATAACAATGGAAAAAAAATTAAAAGATAGATCGTAACAAGTAATCACAAACTATGACATTTGTTAGTATACCTTTTTTTTAATCGGGCTTCTCTAAAATGAACAACTCACTTTATGTAAAGTAGATAAACAATATCAATTGTTAATTATAAATTAAAGATAGATCGTAAGAAGTAATGAGTTTGTTATAATAACTAGGGGTGAGCACAAAATCCGAACCCGCCCACCAACCGATATATCCGAGTCACCCGCGGGTTCATCGGGCGGGTTAAAACGGGTCTCGGGGTGAAGAAATGCTAAAAAATAGGGTATGTATGGGTTTAGACGGTCAGGCCTGGTTTTTACAAATCCAAAACCGTGTAAACCGAACCCGACCGTCCTATAAAAAAATTTACTCCACAAAGCCCAATCCATTATACATATCACCCTCAAATATATATAATTCCTCATCTCTTCTTGTTAAATTTTTTATAACGTGATATTTTAATGATTGCTATGATACTTTGATCCATGGCCTTTTTCTTTTTAATTTATTGATGAAAGTCTTATTAAAAAAATAGCCAAATAAATTTGAGATGAATAAAAAAATATTGGAGAAATAACCGAATCAATCCACCCGGTCAAACCGAGACCCGTCCAAACCGAAACCCGCACAAACCGTATTAATTTGTGGGCGGAATTGGATCTTTAAATTGGATGATCGGTTTCATACATCTTGCCGAGTTCGAGCCCGAACCCGACCGTTGCTCTACCCTAATAGTAACCGGTTAACAAACTTGAATTTTTCACTTTAAACTTTACTCAAAACTTTATGCATTACTCAAAGATTATTGCCTTAATTAGTTAATTGTTAAAGAATAATTTGTCCCGATATAAAAATATCAAAGACTACTTTGCGTTCTATTTTTGTCGGAGACTAAATTAGCCAGCAGAAAAATCGAGAAGAACAAAATGAATCAATGGAAAGGGCACGTTCCGAGCCTCTAACTAACATATAAGAATGAATCAAGACAACAGGCAACTACCATACTGTTGCATTAACCATTGTGGTTAGATTCGACTGATTTACCTGTATTTACTCTAAAAAAACTTGAAAATTATAATAAAAGCAAACATTATGACTTGAATATTGTTATAAGCATTCATGTCTAGAACTGCAATGAAAAGGAAATCAAATTCTTGAGATTAAAATATGCAACAAAATAAAGTTTGAACCTGAAGATTCCTACCATATATATAAGCCACAAATAAATGGTGACATTACTGAGTTGTAGTCATTAGAAAATCTAAGCAAGTGACTCAAAAGCACATAGTGAAAGTTGATAAGTGAGAAATTTCAATGACATCCCGAATTCTCGATGACCTTTTGTAAGTCTATGAAATGCAAATGACATATATCTATGTGTTGCTTTAAATGTATCTTTTATATGAATCCTCAAGCACCTGATCACACAAGATTCTGCCAACTTCAGAAATCATTGCACTCCAAAACCGCACTGCCAAACATAATTTTAAAGTATCATAAATTAATAAAAAAACATACAAAGTCACATAATTTCAATCTATAGACATAATCATCAGGTCGTACAAATTATATTCATAACATAGAGCATTATCTTAATAATTTGAATCAGTTGAGAAAGCAAGTTGCCCAGACTATTGCTTCTTACAAAATTGAGTTTTGGAATGCATGGAAAAAAGGCTGTTTTCTATTCCAACCTTGATAGATGAAACAAATAAACTACCTTTCAGTACCCAAATCTGCAATAAAAGCAATCGCAGTCTAACTCAAGCATTTCTGTGTATTTCAGTAGGGAAAAAATTCTCTAAAATCCTAATATACATGAATTATACATTAATATTTCTCCTTTTAAACAGAAGAAATTATGGTTTGATAATATTTACTCAAAACAATCTATACTATAAGAGACCTGGTCAATTACAAAAACATTACATAAAATAATTTCCCAAATTCATTTGTAGAATAAAATATGGATGAACCTATTAATTTATCACATAATAATTACAAGTTACAACTAGTTCATAGAAACGTGGAGAAAAAACTTACAAATAAGGAAATTCTTAAATGATTCATTAACATCAAAAGTTTAGCTATTTCACAGAAAATGGTAACACTGCAACAGTTAAATTATCCCATAATGATTACAATTTACGGTTAGCTAGTACATAGAAATGTAGAGAAAACAACAACAACAACCAAGCATTAAATGATTCATCAACATAAGAAGTTTAGCTATTTCACAGAAAATGGTAACACTATAACAGTTAAATTGAATGCAGATACATAAAAAAGAAGGCCAATTTTCTTCAATATTTGTATAACATGATTTTTCTTTTTGCTAGCATATTTTCTCTTATTTTAAGGATATGATACATTGATACATGATAAAGCATTATGTTGTCATTTGATCAAGGTTTCCAACCCCATTTAGTAGGATAAGGCTCGGTTGTCGTTGTTTAGGATTTCTAGAAGATCAATCAATCTCACGAATACAGAAATCATAACCAGATTATAAGTGAGTGCTTCATTGACAAAGGTATGCAGATTCATCAAAGTGAGCACTAACACCCCAATTAAACAAAAATGTGTTTGCAATAATAACAAGAGTACAAAAAAGACAATCACTAAGTTACAATATTAATGTATTTGGTTCACAATGTGACCAAATACATCAACTTTTGTTGACCCATTTATTTCTTATAAGAAGAACTGGTGGAAGTACTATATTTGATTAATTAACTTGTGCCTAGAAAATGATAAGTCTGTGAAAATGAAGATCACCACAAGAAACGATTCTTGATATGATCAATACAAGGTCCAATCCAGAACCTAAAGAGCAATTACTCACTTTTTTTTTACAAAATTCAACTTGCTTTTTATTCAATTTTCGTGTCCAATATATAGGTAGGAGGGACACTTGCTGAATTACAAAGGAAAAAGAAAAAAATTCTTAAGTTTTCTTCTGCCACATTCTTTCCTCCTTCAGATTAAACGCTCTTTAATGTCTTGTTTTTCTTTTGTCTTCAACACTTCTTTGCACGAAATAAACACACAAAACATTCTATTTAAAACCTCGTAAGCTTTAAAATGGATTAAGCACACAAAATAACCATACTTAGTGTTTTTGGATCAAAATTGGTCTCTTACACTTTTTATTACAACATAACAAAAACAACTACATAAAATGGACAGCAAAAGATGCGCCCCACCCCTCCAAAGGTTTGATGCACATGATCATTTTACACTCAATGCTTTCTTGGTCATTGCCCTTGTCATTGGTCCTCCTAACCATTTAATTGAAGCACTTGTGTCATGGACAATTATGCCCTCATCAGAACCGCTGTGACTCTGTCAAAATTGACGACTCGAACGGTTTGTTGAACCAGACCAGTCAATACATGACTATTCATTTTGAAAGAACAAAAAAGTTGAAAATCTGAGAAAAAGAGTACGACAACAATGACTTCTCACGGATTAGAATTGTGAAGAGAATAGATTCATACAGTGTAGCCCAATAGTATTCATAGACCCAGTTAAAAAAAATTGAAATGAGATGTAGATTTAGGTTATAGAGAATAGAGTGAAGAAATGAGAGAAAGACAAGGGAGGGAAGTGCGCAAATTTAATGTCCAGGTTAGAAAGAAGAAAGTGTTAAAATGACAATTTAACAGTGTTAAGAGAACTAGGGTTTTCTACCATTTTTCATTTAGTTGTCTGTTTTTTTTTTTTTACAATTTATTTCATTTCTTTTGTTTATTGAAAAAATTGCCTTTCTTTTTAGTTGTATTGTGTAACATAGATCAACTTAGCTACATTTACCATCATAATTTGCCTCCATATTTTGTTCTAAACTACCAAGCTTTTTCCATGTTATTATAACATATACCAAAGTTGCTGAGAATAGGTGCAAATTA
>Ga0315914_1009583_pt1 | contig 12386 bp, 6 predicted proteins | sample MpolenodulesMG_FD_203920 | JGI IMG/M metagenome (GOLD analysis project Ga0315914, IMG submission 203920) | Medicago polymorpha root nodule microbial communities from Los Angeles, California, United States - elongated nodules | ecosystem: Host-associated > Plants > Roots > Nodule | place: USA... | reverse complement strand
AATTCCTAAGTGTCTAGAAAAACAGAGTCTGTTCTGTTTCGTATTGTATTGTGAATACCTCTGATTGTATATCAAGTATTCAAAACCTTATTCAATTCTTTGTAATTGCTAAGTTAAGTCTCTTTCAATTGTGATTGAGCAAATGAAGTCTCTTGGGGTTGTCCTTGAGCATAGAAGTCTCTTTCTTGTGTGATTGAGCATATAAGTCTCTTGGAGTTGTCCTTGAGCAAAGATAAGTCTCTTTCTTGTGTGATTGAGCAACTTGTAATTTGAGATTACATTTTAGTTGAACTCTCCTTGTAAGTGCAAGGAGGACAGGACTACTTCCGGTTTGTGGAAGGAACCTGTATAATTGCTTGTGTTCTCTCTTCTTCTGTTCTTTACATTATCTGCTGCACACAGACTCTGAACTACTTTAGACTCTGAACCTGAGGACAGTTATCTAGAACGTTTAAGAAGAAGTTTCCAAAAACACAATTCAACCCCCCCTTCTTGTGGTTTTTCTCACCTTCATCATGTCTTTGATCAGTGGTATAGCTAGCATAAAGTTTGTCTCTACATGTTCTATCATTTAACAACAGTAATCTACAAGGTAATGAACCTTAAAACCTTTGTTGTTAAATAACTATACGACCGAATTATGTTACTGTATAACTTAAGTGGTCTTTCAATACCTTTAACGAGATGCAACCAAGTGACATAAATATTTATAGTAGTTTCGTGAGTCTAACACACTAATGATCTCCAAATTGTTAGATTTCTGATGAAAGGATAAGCTCTCTTCTTCTCCTTAATAATCCTTATGGTGGCCTTTTCAATAATTCAAACTTTGAATTGCTCAAGTATCTGCCAAACAATCTTATTATATAAGCTACTTCCAAATGCGTATAACAAAATCACACATAAAAATCCTTTAGGCAAAGCATAGAAAAATACTTAAATTTTCTAATGGGCAATATTTGAGATTGAAAAGTTTCTCTCAGTGATTGAGGTCATCCATAATTTATTAACTTTAATGTCAATTTATTTTCAGCTTTATTGATATAACTCTTTTTGTGATATCTGAATAATACCTTGAGAAGAATATCTAAGTATTGAAATGTCTAATACGAAAGAGGTGTCCCCAGGATCTTTCATCACTAACTTTGGTTAGAGATTTCTTTGGTTTCACATTACTAACATATATCATAGTTGACTGAATAAAATAAAATCGACACATTATAATAGGAATATATGAATATAAATTTACTCCAACTGGGCTTACTAAATCCACAATTCTCCTTAATATTATTTCAAAACCAAATGAGACAATTACTTTATGAGAATTTGTGGTAACACTAAAGAGACAGATTTCTTAACTTATTAGTGGATTTCATGATTTTGCAAACCATCTACTTTGTATCAATTGACACAAAATTTCTATTCAGTTGCACCATATTGTATCATTAATGTCACCATATTATACTAGTTCTATTCATCTTATGCAGCTCCAAAATTATAATAAGCAAACTAGTATAATGACTGTCCTAATAGAGTCTTTCAATTAAACTAAATAAAATTTCTCTTTTCAGTCGATTCTTAATTACCCTAGAAGCCATAATTCTTGAGGGTGTTGAGTTTGATCTATATGAATTAATTTCTTAACTTGATTGAGAGGAAGAACAATAATGTTCTCACGAGAATCCGAGTATACTATAATGATAGTAACTATATGAATTAGTTTAGAACTAATTCTTCCTCATTTAATTTTGTTTTGTTACCATATCTCTCCCCTAAACTCAATATCATCAAGAAAACTTAACAATTTATGTCTCAAAATTTCTTTAATTTGTGGGATGAAAAAAACTTATAGTATTCAAACTTTTAAACAATATAGAATGTCACAAGTCATAACTGAATTGACTCTAATAATTGAATTTAAAAGACACGTTGAATAATCATTTGAAAATAAAATTCAAAATATCTTTGATTTATTGAAAGAGAAATTAAAACAAAAAAAATTAATTCAAATAATGATTCACCAAATTGTCTATTAAGTATAAAAATAAACTAGCAACGACAATCTAAAAATAGTCTAAAAATGAATAAAACAACATTTATCGACTTTGTCCCTTCGAAATTGATATATCTTTCAACATCATTGGACATAAGTCAGTCAAGACTATCTTTCTTTATTTGCCCTTATCTTTTGAGGTATTTTTCGAATGAGCACTATTTTATTTTCTCTTGTTTCAACTTTTCCTTATTTACACACTTTATGAATTGATCATTTAAATGGTCATTTCTAACTGTAACAGTTATAAACTTAATTGTGCAAAGAGAATACTAAATACTGAATTCTCGAACAAGTCATGTGATAGTCGAAATTACTGAATTTTCGAACAAGTCATATGATAGTCAAAATTATAGTGTCTCAGCAAGATTAATTATTTACATAATGTGCTCTTAACATTTTCATTGCTTAATAATCTTAATGAAATATCCTTAAAAAAAAAATCTTAATGAAATACTCACTCTCCAATGAGAGCTTGTATTTCTCTATATTACTTTAAAAGCACCTTGGTTTAAGCAAAGAAAATATGACAAAAAATTTGTCATCTTAAACAACACCTCTAATACATATGATATTTAAGCTTTATGATCACATATAACCTATGCGATTTGGTGTATACTCACTTGTCAAACTTGATTCTCACATTAGATGCTGAATTTGTGAGAGAATATAAGTTTCACCACCCTTATCTAAGGTCTAGATCCAAGAATAATGTTAATATTATTCTTTAATTCCTAAAAGTTAGAACTTTTAAGAGTTAAAAAATTTAACTCAACTTAACAGATACATAAATAATATTAGCTTAAAGAGAACAAGAGTAGCCAAATGTACTCATAAAATACCTAGTGCACCATCAATATCAAGTCTTTAAACAATAATATCAATTGCTAGCGGTATTTTATAGCATTGATCAAACAATGACAATTTACTTTGACAAAGAATAAATTCTTATAATTGTCATTTGTTTACCATCACAGGTGTAGATGTAAACCCTTAAATACTTGAACGAGTTTACACTCACCAACATTAGTATACATGTCAAAATTAATTAATTATAAGATATGCACAATTTATCTTTATTTGTAAATTAAAAGACAAAACACAAGATAACAAGCGCACCATTAAAACACAATCTTTTGACTGCTAAGAATTAATTGCAAGCAGTACTCTCAATGCAATAATCAAATATTGGTAATAAGTCCTGTATGATAATGAGTGCCTTTTGACATCCTCATTACCCACATGGAAAAAAAACTTAAGAAGTCTTGTCAAGATTATGGGTGTCTTTTGACATCCTCGTTACCCACAAGAAAAATTTAAGAATTACCACATATTTAACATCACAATTTGTAAATTAAAAGACCCAAAACAAGATACCAAAGCACCATTAAAACACAATCTTTTGACTGTTAAGAATTAACTGCAAACGGTATCTTAATGCAATGATCAAATATGGTAATAAGTCCTGTCAGACAATGGGTGCATTTTGACATCCTCATTATCCACATGGATAAAACTTAAGAAGTCCTGTCAGATAATGAGTGCATTTTGACATCCTCATTATCAACATGGAAAACTTAATAATTACCGCATATTTACCATCGCAAATATGTAATTATCCGGCCAAGATGTGCCTTCCTTTTGGCCGACTAAAACAGCTCGCATGAACAATTACATACTACATCTTTTGTAATTCCAACTGAATCAAATCTACGCAACAAGGGTTACTTTTGCAATTTGTTGTTTCAACCAAAATTACTAGACAATTTAATAAATAAACTTAAACGGGAGTGGTCTTAAATTCACAAGGCAGATGGGAAATGTTTTAAATTTATAAGGCACTACCGACATAATGTAGGCCGAATTATTTCATTATGTTGTTGAGTAACCATAGAGTCACTCGGTAAGCCTTAATTGTGAATACAAATTCACAATAATTGAAAAGAAGATGCAAGTCTCAAAACAACACCAACGTGTGTATGACAATGCATTTACAAATATCACATACAAGCGACAACAAACATAGCATGAAATTATCCAAAATGCATGATTGGAGAAAAATGTATTATTGTAGAAACTTAATAACAATAATCTTAAAGACATAAATCATACTATAAAAGTATTCAATTTCGAATCAAATAAAAAAGATGAATCTTTACATGCCCAAAAAAAATATTCATGCTATAATTGATTCACATATATACTGAATGATTCTTTAAACAAAATAAAATATAATTCTAGCATAAATGTTTTCCTTAATAAAGGAAACAAACTTTATATATCTATAAATAAACAAACAAAATTAGAATCTATACTTCTCAAATTAAAGAATCGATCCTTATTTTCTTTACTACCAACTTATATCATAATATTTTGAGATTCATCGATAAGAAAGACAACAAATATTACACAAGTATATATATATATAATAACCATGTATATATATCAAATTTATATTTGCCTTATTTCCCAAAATAAACTTTATGTACAAAAGAAATTGTGAATCAATTTTAATCTCAAAACGAAACCAATGACCCAATGAAGAGCAAAAAATAAACTATCTTGTATTCATATTTCCTTTCTAACCTTATTTCCAAAAGCCTTCAAATGTGGAAGTAAAAGTACCAATAATTCTTTAGATGCAAATTAAATAAGACCAAAGATGTAAGATCATATCAGGTTGCAATTTTCCACAATAAAAAAAAAAACTAGAAAAGCTAGGAAATAAACTCGAATCAATAAAATAAAGATTGTCAATGAATTAATTGGCTGAATAGTAATGGTTCTTTTGGCGGTAATACTTATAGCATTTGATCAAAGTAATATGTTCGGCACAAATCAAATTTTCTATATGAGTTATCTTAATTCACATGAAATCAATTAACATGATAACACAAGACACATTCTGATCCATAAAAGTTGGGAAAAAGATAACCAAAAAATCCCACACACAAAAAATGGATTCATAAAATTAAACAGACAACAACAATATTCTTAAATTTTATTTTTATGTTAGTACATTGTGCTTGAGAGAGTCATGAGAGAGAGCGACAGAGAGACCAAGAGAAGTGATTTTTCGCGGCACCGCCGATCAATCACACCGGCGCTACCTTTCACCGGAAGAGAGGACAAATCGGGGGAAGGGGTCCAAGCGGGGTGCCAGCAAACGGGGGGGATGGGGATGATTGGACTGTGGTGAGAGTGCAGAGGAGGAAAGCGTCGGGACAGGTGGTTCGAGGACAGGACAAGCAGCGGGATTTCGAGAGGCAAGGAGGTTATCTGGAAGGGCATTATCAGCAGTCTAGGTCTAGGGCTCCATCGCCGCATAATGGCAAGGCTTTCTATGGTAATCCGGTGAACCCTAATTATCAAGATGAGCGCGGTACTGTGTGGGAACGCTTAGAATTTCCGTATGATCCACAACAGAAGCAAACAGACTTTCTGCAAACATCATTGGCAGGTGCGACAATCACAGGTGCTGTGCAGAACGCTTCGAAACTTACAGGTCCAGCAATCAAAGGTACGACATCAGTGAAGAATGCCATCTCTGGTTCAGAAAACAAACGGTACGTAACGTTCTATTTTACCAATGTGCCAGATATGGTACCATATTTATTGTAAAAGAAGGACTTGAGGTGTGTGGTATCTTGGATAATCTATTCTTGTCGAGGAAGAGAAATAAACAAGGACACATTTATGGTTTCGCAAGATATGCTAATGTTAGGGATGTTGAGAAATTGTTGAAAGCTCTGAATGATGTCACTTTTGGTCAATTTCGTGTTTAGGCGAAAGTTGCACGCTTTTGTCGTCAGCCGTTAGAGGATGTTAAGCTTAGAGTGGGTGAGGGTGTTAGGGGTTTGAGTGCTGTGAGGAAGAAGGAGGAGAAGAGAGAGCTGATGTCTGAGGGAGAAAAAAATCATGAGGGAGGAAAAAATGAGTGTGGGTTTAAACATACAGAAGGTGGGGGAGACAAATCTAAGTTGAGGGAGGATGCGAGGCTTGGGAAGGTTCAGGTGAGGGATGTAGGAGGAGAGGGAGGCGGTGTGACTGGTGTGAGTTCGAAGGAGGCAGGCGTGGCAGGGAAACCGTATTTGGCAGCTGTGACAGCAGGTGCTGCAGCAAGCAACAACACCCCTTCTATGACCGTAACCAAGCTGTTAAGGAAATACACATCAAAATCTGATGATTTACTGTGGGCACGTAATGGTGTAATTGCTTCGGTTTTGTATGGGGAATCCATTCTGGTAATTCAAACACAAATTGAGGATGCAGGATTTGATGATTTAAACATTATCCCGTTAGGTGCTGATAAAGTGTACATTCAGTGTGTTTCGAATACAAATGTTTTGTCGGTATTTGCGGATGCTCAGGACTTTTATAACTTATTTTTTTCAAAACCGGTACGTTGGAATCAGGATGTTATTAAATTTGAAAGGGGGGCTTTGGTCCGCATCTATGGTATTCCTATCCACGCTTGGAATTCAGAGCTTTTTAAATTGGCTATTTTTGACTCTGGCAGATTTTTACGGTTAGATGATAGCACAGTTTCTAAGGATTGTTTCGATTATGCAAGGGTCCTTTTGGCAACGTCGTCTTTGGAAGTGATTAATTTTTCAGAGAGAATTCTCATAGACGGAGTGATAGTGGAATTAAAAATCATTGAGGAATGGGGTTTTGCTATTGGGGAGGATGCTTGTTTATTGGAGAATGATGTTGTTTCCAATGGGTCGATACCGGATAATAATTTCGATAATGTGGCACGTGAAAATTGCGACCAAATAGACCATCTTGTTAATGATATTGTTGATGATTGGGCAACTGATATTGATGCAGATAATTGTCAACATTTATCTAAAAATCCGTTGAGTGCTAACGTTGAGGTTGGAAACGCAAGGGCAGAATGTGATTTTGGCATGAATGTGGCATCCGTAAGTGTTGTTAATGTTGTTTCTGATCAGCCTAAAGCAACTCACGAACCGCATGATACTATTAATATTTTGAATGGTGAACAGCAACTAGGGAATAAGAACTTTCAAGAGAAAGGTCTGCAAGTGGAAACCAAACCACTCGGTTCTAAAACAATTCATGAACCACAAGAGACTATTAATATTTTGAATGGTGGGCAGCAACTAGGGAATAAGAACTTTCAAGAGGAGGTGCAAGTGGAAACCCAACCACTCGGCTCTAAGAAAGAAACATGTTTACGACCGCGACGACAACATTCTTGCCCTCCGCGAGCAACACGTTCCATTACTTCAGGACCTTGGAGCATTGAGTGGCTCCAAGACCATATTCATGGGGATGTGGGTGTGGTATCCTCTTCCAAAACCACATCTAAACCCAAGACAATTACAAAAGCTAAACCGTCAAAAACAACTGTGAAGGAAACAGCGAGCAAGGAACGCAACACAAGCTCTAGGTTGAAACATTCTTTGAAGCATTCAACACGTAATATGAAGAAAATTGCTCGTTTACCTGTTGATAACCGTAATCAAGTTCTAAATTTTTTAATGAAGAAGGTTCATAGACGCAGAGGGTCAAAAAATTCAGATGCTTTAACAGATGCTATCAGTAAAGGGTCACATATTCCAGAATCCTCTTCTTCAACTTCTGTTAATAACGATTGGAAGAATTGGGTGGTGTTGAAGGGCAAGGATGAAGACATTAAAGAAGACATTAATAGTTTTGGTAAGTCCTTAGGGGTCAAATTGTACAATGACAAAGCCAACCAGTTTCGATTGCTATCAAGAGGTCGGAAAATAAATAAGGAGCGAGTGGAGGAGGTAAAGGAGGGGACACATAGGGGTTGAGCAGTGGATACGGGTTTGAGAAGGGGAGGAAGAGAGGGTGATGAAGAGACAAGAACACTTGAAAACAATAAAACACAATAAAACATGTCAATAAAACATGATGTGGGTATAGCAAGAACACTTAAAAATACAAGAAATCACTTTCATGTACAAGAAACGACCAATTTGGAAGAGACAACAAAAAATTCATGTCATAATTTATAATAAAAACAAGCCGCTTTACATGCCTTTCGCAACAAAACATAACAAAAGAATTAAAGTTCAAGGGAGTTTGGAAACACTACGACACTTAACAAAAATAAAACAAGACACTTTATTGGCTCCCCCCATACTTAGGAGAAGCATTGTCCTCAATGATTAGAAGAAGAAGAAGGAGAAGGAGAAGGAGAAGGAGAAGAGAGAAGAGTAGAGGAAGAGGGAAGCTCACAATTTTATTGAGGTCTATAAGGTGGACCTTGGAGGTGAAGGTGTTGCATCATGTTCCGGAGCATTTGATTATTTTCTTCATTTATTCGATTGCCCCTTTGGACATCGTTCCTTAGCCCAGCCATTTCAACACCTTGTCATTGTTGCTCGGTGCTTATTCTTTGAACTTCGGTTTGCATCCATGCCCACCGTTCATCATTATAGCTTCCACCGGCTTCTTGTTCATGGTGCAAGTTTGCACCTTCCTCCTCTTCATCACCACCATTATCACCATCATCATCATCATCATCATCATGTACCTGTGGGTTAGTGCCAACATAAAGCAAATTCTCCACCACCTCCGGATTAGTTATATCCGGATTAGGTAGAATAATCAAACAATTAGCATTATTGACTTTCCACTCAAATTGGAAATTGTGGGTATAACCATGAGGTTTAATAAAGAACATAGAGGTGAGTGTATCTAAATTTAGATAAATACTTCCTTCAATCATATTCACTCCACTCTCCTTACCCACTCCAAACTTCCTAGCAATGAAGGTGATAATTCCACCTACCACTATACCACATTTACCATCCGATTTCTTTTTAGCAATTGAAACAAGATAATCAATCAAATAGTAGCAAATGTTAACAGGGTGGTCATAAAGCATAGCCCACAACATAAACAGCTCATCAATCCTCATCATTCCTACCTCTTTCCTACTCCATATGGTGCAAGCCAATGTGTTCAACAGTCTAACCATAGTATCTCTAATACCTATTCCTTTGTTCGGCATCTTTGAATTCGATGCCATGGTTCATGACTGTTGATTTCTTCCTCCCTGCATCATCATTTGAGCCAACAATCTCCTTCCCTAAAAACAAATTTTTTTTGTTGATGTGTTAGGCACGACCATGCCACCATAGGCACGGGCTGTGCCTAGCTCTCTGGTCCTAGACACAAATTTTTTTGCTGATGTGTTAGGCACGGGCCGTGCCTAGCTCTCTAGTCCTAGGCACAAAAAATATTTTTTTTCAATTCATCTTTGGACAATTACCTACAAAAAAAAAACAAAATAAAGCAGTTAAATTCGTGGGTTGCCTCCCACGAAGCGCTTGTTTAAAGTCATTAGCTTGACGGTTAGAAAGATGTTTCTCTACCCTATACCCAATCTTTCATAAAGAGACAAGGGCATCAAACTGACACTCTCTCCCAAATCACACATGACTTTCTTAATGGTTTCAGATCTTATGACACAAGGTATGGAAAAACTCTCTGGGTCCTTAAGTTTAGGTGGCAATTTGTTTGAAAGTATTTCGATAAAATTTCTAAATTGCTCATCTAACTTGGATTTAGCAAACCCTTGTGTTAATGGAATTTTAGGCTCATGAGGTGGTGAAACAAGTGGCTTTTCATTCTCTCCTATGACTTTCTCACTTTGAGGCTCATCACTCCCTATCTCTCCCTCATTGTTCTTAACTTTCACAATGGGGTCCTCTAATTGTTTACCATCCTTAGGGTTAATAGCACTTATGTGGCCTTTGGGGTTGGTTTCAGTTTGACTTGGAAAGATTTCAGAGGTTTGAGAGGAGGTAGCCACTTATTGGGCTACTTGAGAGATTTGAGTCTCTAACATTTTGTTGTGCGTAGCAATGGAGTCCACTTTTGATGTGAGTCTGGCATGAGAGTCATTCAAATATCCGGTTTGGTTCTAGCTACTTAAATTGATTCATGACATAACTTTCCATTAAAAGTTCCAAACTAGATTTCTGAGGGACTCTTTAGTTGTTTGCATAACCAGGTGCTGCTGCTTGTCCATAGGAATTTTGAGGAGTTTTATAAAAGTTTTGATTTTGCCTCATTCCTTGGTTGTATTGAGCATAACTTATTTGCTCAACACCTTCAATAGCACTACCTAGTTGGCAATCAATGTCAATATGGCCAAATACACCACAAACTTCACAAGGAGATGATACAGGGGCAAGTGTGACAACACTAGTATTCATTTTATCAAATTTTTCTGTGAGTGCATCAACCTTAGCAGCTTGATGATCAAGGGAAGAAATTTCATACATACCTGCCTCTTTTTTATAGGGTGAAGAAGCAGTGATGACTCTCTCACTTGTCCACTGATAGTGGCTTTGTGCCATGTTCTTGATCAAAGCATATGCTATTGTGTAAGTTTTATTCATCAAAGCTCCACTTGCAGTTGCATCAAGATAAATTTTTGTGGTATACAAAAGACCATTATAAAAAGTGTGGATAATAAGCCACTTATCTAGACCATGATTGGGACAAAGTCTAAGCATTTGTTTGAAACGCTCCCACGCATCGTAAAGAGATTCCCCATCTTTTTGAGCGAATTGGTAAAGCCTCACCCTTAATTGAGCGGTTTTAGAAGGGGGAAAGAATCGGGTAAGGAATGCTCGCCTCATTTGGTCCCATGAAGTGATAGAACCAACTTCCAATGAATGAAACCAAGCACTAGCTCTATCCCTTAAGGAAAAAGGAAATAGGTGCAGCCTTACGACCTCTTGGTTTGCGTTCAAGGTTCCACTGAGTTTTAAAAAAGTAGAAATATGAAAATTCGGATCCTCAGTGGGTGATCCGAAAAATTGATTTTGTTGCACTAAGTAAATAAGTGTAGGTTTTATTTCAAATTTGTTACCCTCAACTGTTGGGTACACAATAATAGCATGTGGCTCTTCCGTAGAAGGGGTTGCATACTCCTTAAGAGTGTGTTCCTCAGCCATATCGTTATTATTTTGTGCTTCTCTTCTTCTCTTATGTAAGAATCTTTCGATCTCGAGAACGAATTCACCAAGACTTTTGCTTCTTCGCATAAAAGAATAAGAACCCAAGAAGTTAACGGTAAAAATAAAGAAAGAAAAAGAAGAAGAAAAATATTTTTTTTCTCAGTCTAACCGTTAAAAAAAAAAAATCAAATTACAATAAGTCCCCGGCAGCGGCGCCAAAAACTTGATGAGTTAAACCGCACGTGCACGGTTCTACGGAAGTAGTAAAAAGAGAGTATCGTTCCAACATGGAGTTGTTCAATTTAATTAACTGTTATTGATGATTAGAAGAAAGTTAAATTGTAAAGTTTGGATTTTTAACGGTAGAAAATAATGATAAAAAGCGCCTTGGGATTATTGGTTCATCTTGATGACAAATCCTTCACAATTAAACCCTAAACCTAAACTTTATATTGGACCTACTTTCTAAAGACAAGTTTCTATTAAGCGTATCAAAGTTTCTCTCGAAATCATTGAGTGTGTTCCTCTAGCAACCACGCCTATTCTCATGGTTGATTGCTATTAGAATCCTTGAAGAATGAAACTTTATTTGTCTCAAGGTTTGCTAGACTATTTTCATGTTTCGCAATCCTTGTCTAATTTCACTTGTTCCAATATCAAAACTCCGTTGTCGCTTTATGGATTGATATTTGTGATGATGAATTAACAAATACTAACCCTCCGTTGTCGCTTTATGAGTTTGATATTTGTTAATTCATTATAAAAACGGTGAAATTAGATTAGAAAGTAGATTTATATAAAATTAGGGTTCGAGGCTTGGTTTGATTAGGATTAGGTCATTAGACTCATCCAACAATCCTAAGACAAGAAGAGTCTACTCACTCACGTTCATTGTAGACATAGTGAAGAAGAAGAAGAAGAAGAAGAAGAAGAACATAAAATAAAGGTTGATCTTTTATTAAAGAAAACAATTGTCACTTATTATTTTCAAGAACAAAAGATGGTTTTACAAACTAGATGATTGCTCTATTTATAGTCTAACATTGAATTGAGCCCCAAGAATTAAATCACTAAAGTGTTGCACAAGAAACCATGGGCTCTAGGTCAGAAATACTAAAATAGGCAGCTTTGTCGATGAAGCAAAAGCAGCAAAAGGGCAAAAGGGGCGCGCCACTTGTTATATTTTTGTACAAGATCTTCAAATTCTTTGCACAAGATATTTTTGTATGAGATCTTCATGTTTTTGACATGAATCCTTGCACAAGATATTTAAGTATGAGATCTTCATATTTTTGGCATGAATCAGCTCCAACTCTCCTTTCTTTTGCTCCAAGACTCCATCTTTCAAATATTTGTTC
>Ga0315914_1009582_pt1 | contig 12388 bp, 12 predicted proteins | sample MpolenodulesMG_FD_203920 | JGI IMG/M metagenome (GOLD analysis project Ga0315914, IMG submission 203920) | Medicago polymorpha root nodule microbial communities from Los Angeles, California, United States - elongated nodules | ecosystem: Host-associated > Plants > Roots > Nodule | place: USA... | reverse complement strand
TTTTATCCGCTGCATTTAGATTCTGATTATCACTTCAGAAGCTGAACTCTATCTGCTTCTGATCAGTGACTTCAGTAGGAGAAAACGAAGAAAAAGTAAACACAATTCAACCTCCCCTTCTTGTGTTTTTCTCACCTTCACACATTTCTTCAACATCTTGTACAGTGGTCTGGCTTCCACTAATCCAACTTGAAAAACAAGAAAATAGGAAAATTTTCCTAGAACCATGCAGCTAGGGCGCATGGGGCAGGTATTTTTGCTCTCATAACCCTTCCAATTGCTTAGGGTGCCTGCCTGGTGACGACGAATACACCTACTCTGGGGGCTACCAAGCCAGGAAGGAAACCCACTAGTGTAGTCCTTATTCTATAGCTCCCAACAAACTCCACGTTTACACTAAAGACGTAGGACCTACCCGTATAGACTTCAACCTAGGAACTCTTAGATCTGAGATCCCATCTCACTATCCTAATGGTTAGTCACAACCCCTGTGACTTAGCAGACCTGAACACAGACTCAAATGGTGAAGTTACCTTCAAACAAACAACTAACACCTTGTTTCACAACTTCGGTGTAGTACACATGAGTATCAAACTCAACACACAGTCCTAAACAAGTATCACAAACGATACGAGAAAGGATCACAATAAAGGTTCTAAACTTGCATCACAAACGATACAAGAGTAGAGCACATGTAGACTCAAAACCCTAAAAATCTAAACTTTTTAGTATGACGGCTTGAACGATCAATTAGGTCTTGAAGTCTCCCTTATATACTGAAGCAGCTTGGGCCAAATACTTATTGGGCTTCAGAACAAAGCAGGTCGGTTCAACTAATCTGCAAAACAAGAATCAGAAATAAATATGGAAAGTCCTAAAATGTCGGAACATTTTTATGATCGTTCGAACCAATTACAAATATTTCCTAAAATATAAATACTAATTTAGAAATATTCCACAGCTGATTCTATTAAGGTATGCGCGTTGCTTGGTCAAGAAGGTAAGGAAATATTGTTTCCTTAAACAATGGAGAGCGCGATAGGCTTGAACCTAAACACACTGAACCGTGCCAAGATGTTGGAACATTGGTTCCAACAACACAAATAAGAATATTTGTTTTAGCAACAATGCAGCCAATACAAATACCCAACAATCTCCCCCTTTAGCAAATTTTTGCCTAAAACAAATTAAGGCCAAATACAAAGGATAGAGGGACACATAATACCATATATCCAAGAGCATGAGCACATACCTATGAAGAAACAGTTAGCACACAGAATCTAAAGAGATACCTCAGATACACTCCCTCACGAACACATATTCAAGAAGAAGAAGTAGCAGGCAATATCACTAAAGACATAGCATAAGTGTGCATACAAGAATACCTCATGAGTATTCAATCACAACTTCAGCTATAGATGTATTACACTTATTAGAGACATGCAGCAGCGAATAAGATATTAGCATAGTCTCACAATAGCAGAGGAAAAATAAATTCCTATGCTAAAACTAGGAAACATAAGTTCCCATACATAATAGGATGTTTCAACATCCTTCATAACTTCAAACAGGAGTACCTGCCACACATAGAGGCAAGGAAAAATAAATTTCCCATACCTACAGAGTACTGTCACGAACCACATATAGAAGCAAGGGAAAAATAAATTCTCATACTTACAAGTGACAAACATGGATGTCTGCAGAGTACTGTCACCAACCACAAATAGAAGCAATGGAAAAATAAATTCCCATACTTACAAGTGACAGACATGGATGTCTAAACATCTGACTCAACATCCTGTCAACCAGCTTGAACTAGCGCAAGCATACATAGAAGTATCACTCCCCCTGAATATATGAACCTATGAGTGACTACTTAAATGAATATTCCATTACTCCCCCTGAATACATGCACAATAAGAATCTTGAAAGCCAACACTCTTAACACATAGAATAAGGAAAACTTCAGGGCTGAATCAAACAGATCTTCAGGGAATACTCACCAACTAGCATATACCTAAGCTAGCAGACCTATCAAGGTCACACAAAATCACCTAGACTTTTAAAAGGATTATTAAAAGTCACACAAAGAGACATGTTCCCTGCTGCTGCTATAAGAATCTGGAACATGTACAAAATACTGAGAAAAATAAATTCCCAGAACAATAGAGAGATGTTGCAAGATTAGTTCCAACATCTACACAAGTCTTCACATACATGTTCCAACATTCTCATGAACATCAGCAAGGAACATGTACAAAATAAAATTACTGAGAACAGATTCTCGATCAACATTAAGACACCAAGATGTTGCAACATGAGTGCCAACATCTACACATAACCTAAAATAGTTGCAAAATAAATGCAACAACAGAAAATACAGGCATAACATGCCAACATATAGCTGCAAAATAAATGCAGACAACATACATGCAGAATAACACATATCAGAATAGCACATATATAACAGGCATATAGAGAGAAGATAGAAGATAATACCCATTTTTCTCCCCCTTTTTAGCCACAAAATATGCCAAACAATAGAGAATCTTAGAGAAGCTTCATGTAAATAGCAGCAAATAAACTTCATAAAAGGAAAGTGCAAAATTATCATAGAGTGCAGAAAAATATACGGTTACAGACCAAACTAGGCATAGTAGGTGCACAAAATATTCAGGGCATAGCCCACACAACAAGAGTAAAAAAAATTATTAAGCTGCCTCAGAGCTGTTGTCAGAATCTTCATCACCATCTTCATTTTCATCCTCTGCATTATCAACTTCTTCTTCCTTCTCACTCTCTGCTTGTTCATCTTCATCATCTACATTTTCACCTTCCAAGGAATGGATCATCAGCTCAAACTGCGCTTTCCTTTCATCCAGCAATGCACAAGTATCCTTGAGGGCAGCTACAATTTCCTGTTTTGTCATTCTCCCAGTATCAGATGCACTTCCAGATGTGCCAACAATGTCTGGAACATGATCAACACTGAACAGTTTGGGGTGCAGTGTGAGAGGTGAATCCATTTTCTTAAGAATATCAGCAACAGTTATAAGACTAGGGTATTGTTCCAGCATAATTCCACATAGCAGGGTGGGGAACGCTATAGGACATTTCACAACATTAGTTTTAGCATGCTTGGTAGTTTGTTCAAAGACATATTGTCCAATGTTCATCTTGGTCTTAATCCCAACAGAGTAGATAAACTTTCCCAAACCTGTAGCAATGTCTGAGGAGTGTGTGAATGGGACCCAGTTTATAGTGCCTATCCGATAATGGCATACTTAATTGAGAGTTTTCCAGAAGAAATCTTACCTTTCTTAGGCCAGACTTGTACTTGGTTTGCAGTGATTTCCTTGTAGATCTGATTCGCAGTCACTTTTAGCTCTGCAACACATGGCTCATTGATTCCAAGAAATTTGTTGATAATGTTAGGAGAGAATTGTACACATTCTCCTCTAACATATACTTTCTGATACTCCTTACTCAGAGTTATCACCTACTATGAGGGGCTACCAAGCCAGGAAGGAAATCCACTAGTGTAGTCCTTATTCTATAGCTCCCAACAAACTCCTCGTTTACACTAAAGACCTAGGACCTACCCGTATAGACTTCAGCCTAGGAACTCTTAGATCTGAGATCCCATCTCACTATCCTAATGGTCAGTCACAACCCCTGTGACCTATCAGACCTGAACACATACTCAAATGGTGAAGTTACCTTCAAACAAACAACTAACACCTTGTTTCACAACTTCGGTGTAGTAAACATGAGTATCAAACTCAACATATAGTCCTAAACAAGTATCACAAACGATACAAGAAAGGATCACAATAAAGGTTCTAAACTTGCATCACAAACGATACAAGAGTAGAGCACATGTAGACTCAAAACCCTAAAAATCTAAACTTTTTAGTATGACGGCTTGAACGATCAATTAGGTCTTGAAGTCTCCCTTATATACTGAAGCAGCTTGGGACAAATACTTAGTTGGGCTTCAGAACAAAGCAGATCAGTTCAGCTAATCTGCAAGACAAGAATCAGAAACAAATATGGAAAGTCCTAAAATGTCGGAACATTTTTAGGATCGTTCGAACCAATTACAAATATTTCCTAAAATATAAATACTAATTTAGAAATATTCCATAGCTGATTCTATTAAGGTATGCGCGTTGCTTGATCAAGAAGATAAGGAAATATTGTTTCCTTAAACAATGAAGAGCGCGCGTACAAATAGGCATGAACCAAGGCACACTGAACTGTGCCAGGATGTTGGAGCATCGTATCCAACATCTTACAGAGATGCCTAACCACATTTTGGAACATTGGTTCCAACACCACAAACAAGGATATTTGTTTTAGCAACAATGCAGCCAATACAAATACCCAACACAATTGTTGAGTTGTTAATTAAATTAGTATTTGTAATTACGTAAACAAAAATAGCATACATAATTGTTAGAGGAAGTCGTGTTTCACTTCCAACTTGCTTAATTAATTAACATTGTCTAACCTAGTTTAATTGTATATTCATATTCACATTCTTTCATTTTTATTTTTTTTAAGTGTTTTACACACATACATATATAATCGAGTTAGCTTATGAACCAAACGAGTAGAATTATATATAGCTCAATTTAAGCTCATTAGATATCGAACTTAATTTTTAGCTCAAGTTCAACTCATTTGGTTCATGAACCAAGTTCAACGAAACAATTGTCGAGTCCAGTCTGAAACTTTGTTCGAGTTGGCTTGATTCATTGCAAGCCCTAGACACGCCCGTTCGAGCATATCAACGTCTACACAGGTTGGCTCAAATACGGACCTTGCATGGTCTGTTATCTTTCGAAACGCATGTTGCACCAGTTTAGATATGTGTAGACCATTCTTAGAAATCCACACGAGTTTTATTCTTCCATGACGACCAAATACAAGGTGTATCAACACTACATACAATTTCTTGATCATGTGTTGTCAGTCCAAGACTTGAGCAAGGTTTCCGTGACTGGTAGAAATGGTGTTTGCATATATGAGACAGTATTTTACCCTTTTTTAGAGGAACTAGAGGGAGAGGCTCCGAGTCCACCTTAGTAGGGTGCCCTTTGTGAGATTGTTGCTGAGGAGAGAGGGGAAATGCACTAGCTAGACATGACCACACAATTAGTGCACATCATCAGAGACCATGTCGTATGGATAATGTTTGGTGGTCAAGTGGCGTAGGGAAGTCCAACATGATCGAGTTTGAAGCAGATCTTGGATGAGGTTCAAGGAGGGTTGGTTTATCGTCGGAGGCAGAGAGTTGGTTGATGTGGGCATGTTACATAATGGTTTTCTGAATGTGTTGTAACGTTTGGATAACTTTTGCTTTTAATTTATGTTTGGGTCTTGTGTTGTAACATTTGAATACTGGTGATACTATTTTCAATCTTTGTTATTTCATATGCTTCCACTATATTTGTGCTTATAATTTGTTTTGATACATGTACAAAGCAATCTGAATTCGTCAATTTGCCGGAAAATGTGTTAACTAATGAACCCAGGTTCTGTTTTTGTGTTAACATAGTTCGAATTATATAATCTGAACATGTATTTTATGAGTTCAGATGATATAATCCAAACTATATCAACTTAAGAACTGCAATTGGTTTTTGAAAATGGTCTATTGGGGATTTGACCTCTTTCAGATTATATATTCCAATTTTTTTTTTATTAGTTTTTGAGATTTAATTTTCGGAATCATGTTGAAACAAGGTTTGGATGAACCAAGGCAATTTGCGGTTGTTTTCTGCTTTTTAGAAGATTCGAATTATATAACATGAAATGTAGTTCAAATTATAAAACCGGAATGGGCGTATTTTCATCAATAGAGGGCACACGAGAAGAAAATCGAATGAAAAAATAAATTTTCTTAAAATATTTGGCACCCCATTGGTTGTGGTATGTTCACCCCTATTTGTGCAACAATCCAACTTTTATTTAATTTAAATTAATAAAAGGTTAATTAAGTAATTGATCTTTATAAATATCTAGAATTTAGTGCCTACAAAAAACTGTTCTTTTTAGTCCATGTAAAACAGTTCATCGACACTTTTTTTACTTAATAATACTAAAGAAAAATGTTACAGAGACTAAAAAATACGATTAGTTTTGTAAAGACTAAAAATAAAATTATGAATATAGAAATCATTTACTTAATTAACCCAATAACAATTAAACCAAGTGTATGGGAGACTGACTAATCCTATGTTGTAACAAGGACTTTATCCTCTTCTTTATTCTTCAAATTGATAAAATCGGACTTATAAAATTTGGATTTAAAGTGTCTATCCTAAGCTCATGTAAGTTGTAGATGATTATTAGGATATGTGGCACGGCCAGAGAAATTCATCTTAAAGGTGAATAACATATATTTTACATTATCTCATATCAAGTAAGGTAAGCTCAAGTGACAATATCACATTCTCTATATTGATACTTTTACATGTTTTCTTTTCTTAAAAAAGAATATTAAACTATGGAATTCAATTAAACTTAAAATATATTTTTTGTTAAAATATGAGTGATTTTATTTTAAAAATATTTTATGTCTTGATCCGTTAGGTCATCCCAATTAAACCTATTTATCATCAAAATTATTGGTTCAAATTTGAGAGAAAAATTATAAACTTTTATGGGTCATGACGAGTGCCATTATGTATTAACATAAAAAAGGAAATACATGATAAGTTTTATGTAAAAAAAGTTGATTCTTAAAATTTCAAGTTGTGGAATGCACCATTTTTAGAATAAAATCTCTATTTTAAAATTTCCCAAGAGGATTTTCCAGTTTTTATTATTCAAATCAGCATATAATTAGTCATAAAAAAAAAGATAGGCAGAAATTGAGTAAAAGATCGATACAAATCAACTCAAACCTATCCATTCATTCATAATAAGAATGGGCGTTATTAAAAGAAAAGGAAATTGGCTTTGTGTAATATTATTTTTAATTTTGGATCAAATAGGGTAATATAACAAAAATGAACATTTGACAAAATAAAAAATAACAAAACAGGACACGACATGCTGAATGTCATAATAGGAAATTGGACTCATGAAAATTTTAACATTTGTCTTAAAATGTTAAATGCCTAGTCATTCATAGTGAAGATATAAAACACTTGTTCTTATTGTGAACCACGGTTTCCTTTCATTCTATTTCTCTGGTCAAATTAAGTTAAAGATCATTAGTATAAAACAAGTAAAAAAATAAAAATTTTATATTGAAAATTGAAAATAGACTTTATAATTTTAAAAGTTTATCTAAAATGAATACACCACATTTCAAAATAAAATTTTAAATTTATTTCTTTTAGGACATCCGATAAAATTGAAAAGATACAGGGAAATTTATTTGCTTAACAAACATCTTAAAAATAAAGAGCTTTCAATTTATAATAGAGAGATTCTTTTTTTTATTAAAACAAGAATAAAGAGCTTCCTTTTTTTAGTCCATCCCTTCATTCAAGACCAACTATTTTCACTAAAAAAAAAATCTCCAACAACAATAAACGACAATAGTCTTCTTCGTTTTGACTTGGAATATTTTGGTTAAATTTCTAATTAGATATCTATCTAAAGCAACATTCCTCTCGGGTTAAATTTTTTCTTCGAATTGTATCCCCTCACACATTCATCCTATTAAATAGCCCTAAGAATTTCAATAGAATATAAGTTTTCTAGTTCAATTGAAAACAATGGCAAAATTAACCCCAAAACCCCTCAATAAAAAACCACTAAATCAATTGTTGCCAACACCAATTCTTGTCTTTCTAGCTCTAATCCTCTCTCTCCTACTTATCCTCTTTCTCTCCCAACAACACCTCTCTCAATTCTCCTCCCCCGACGCCAACGACCTCACCCTCTTCCGCCGCGCCACCACCCACACCACCACCCACATTTTCACCCTCATAAAACCCAAACCCAAAATCGCTTTCCTCTTCCTCACCAACTCTAACCTCACCTTTGCTCCTTTATGGGAGAAATTCTTCGTTGGAAACAACCACCTCTTTAACATCTACGTCCATGCAGATCCCACCACCTATGTCACCTCCCCCGACGGTGTCTTCCAAAACCGTTTCATCCCTTCCAAACCCACCAAACGTTACTCTCCATCACTCATCGCGGCTGCCCGCCGTCTCCTAGCATCTGCCCTCTTAGATGACCCACTGAACCAATACTTTGCACTTGTCTCCCAACATTGTATTCCGCTCTTCTCGTTTCAATTCATTTATAACTACCTTTTTAAAAATGAATTAAAGTTATTTGCACATACCTCCGAGTTTAATCTACTGTACCCCAGCTATATTGAGATTCTCTCAGAGGCAGAAAATCTCAATATACGGTATAATGCTCGTGGAGAGAATGTAATGCTGCCGGAGGTTCCGTTTGAGGATTTTCGGGTTGGTTCACAATTTTTTATCTTGAACCGGAAACATACAAAGGTTGTGTTGAGAGATCAAAAGCTATGGAACAAGTTTCAGATTCCATGTATAAATAAGTATTATTGTTATCCAGAGGAGCATTATTTTCCGACTCTTCTATCAATGGAGGACTTGAAGGGGTGTACTGGTTTTACATTGACTAGAGTTAATTGGACCGGTTCTGTCCATGGTCATCCACATATTTATACTCCAGCGGAGGTGTCGCCAGAGCTTTTTCGTCAGCTGAGGGTGTCCAATTGGAGTTATTCATATCTATTTGCTAGGAAATTCTCGCCGGAATGTCTTGCTCCGTTGATGAATATTGCTGATGACGTCATTTTTCGGGATTGATAAAAAAAAAACGGAAGACTATATTTTGTATCCATTAAATAAATAAATAAAATATAGATACATATTTTTTGTGTAAGAAGATAAGTATTAAAATGTATATACATGGTTTGATTCTGTTTTGGGAAAAAACAACTAAAATTTGATCCAAGAGAATTTCACAAAAGAATATCCAAACACATTAAATAATATTCAATTTTAAATAGTTTTTTTTAATATTTTAATTTAGATTGGTTTGAATTTAAACACAAGTACTCCTAGGTGCATCAAAATTAATTACATACTTTTTTTAATATAAAAAATTAATTACACATTTAACAATATCTTAAAATTGTACATCAAATGATTTTATTTATTGATTTTTTACATTAAGAACATCATCGCCTCAAATTTTTTACCAAATAGATCTTATCGATAATCACATGGTGCATAAAATATGAGGATATTCAAAACTACAAGTTATAAGGCATGCATGAAAATACGAGGATAAAAGAAATGAGAAGAGGTAATATTAAAGTTAATCATACATAAAACTAAATAGCAGACCACAAGGGCCACATATTGTCATGGTATTTCTATCTGGTTACAAATAAACAAAAATATAAAAAACAAAACGAAATTACAAGGCTAAACAAGAACTTGATTGGTTTTTCCATCCTCCACAAAACCTTTAAGGATAAACCATTCACCATCCTTGACACTATTCAAGAAGTGCATCCCTACGATTTTTAACTCGAGACCTAGATATATAAGCTTGAATTGCTTAAAACATGGTTAAAGCAGCAAGGAGCCACCTCTTGAATGTCTTCCCCCAACTTCTGAATCTTCGCAATTAAATGAGCCATGTTCAAACCATCCAAATCTTCGACCTCTTCTTCACCACAAAGATCGACATATTTTGTGGAAGACTTAAGGGAAGCAGAAATTGATTCATTTTCCAACTCCAAGTTTCTGATCTTCCCCGTCAAATCCTCTACATCCTTGTGAGCTTGCGCCAACTCCTCCATCTTCTTTGCCAGTTTTTCATTTTGCTTGGTCAAGGCTTTAATCTCACCATATTTATGAATGCAAGATCATATCCAACCCGCGTAGAGCTAGAATTTATTTGTATTGTCCAAAGTGATCTTTGACCTTGGATAATTTGGCCTCGACCGCCTTCTTATCTATGTGGTGGTATTCATATGCTTGTGCTTTGTATGCATGTTCCTAGCCATTTAGAAAAACAAATATCCCAAGTGCTTTCACAACAGCTTGCAATCCAAAGGTCTAGCTCCATAATGAACCAAGTTGGTGCATGTACTCCACTTCTTCATTCTTCAACATAAGAATCATTTGGTCATTGAAAAACCTATAGCTTTGACCAAAAGCCGGGGAGAGTCAACATGTAACATCCCATATTGCTTTTAGGATTGTTAACTGACACCACAAATCAACACGGGTCTTTTTAGAATGTTTTGTCATCACTCGCATGCTTTTCGAGAAACTTCCCAGAAGATCACCCATCCAAAAATTGCTCAAAGTCAAGCACGCTTAAATGTGGCGTTCTTATGGTTTGGGATATCGAAAAGAATATGCATTTTGTTGATATAGGTAGTACCAAACAATTCTTATAATCCTTCCTTCAACCATGTAGTCTCATACCTGCACGGCTTTAGGATCTCTCTCATTCCGATGTGATTCGGTTGCCAAGAAGTTGCTAGTAGTCGCGCATTGTCATGCCTTGTACATCAATGACCACTCCTCGCCATCGTTAGCCTTGAGTGTTACATGCCCACCAGCTTCCGCTTCATTTGTCCCCAAACCACATCGTACTGGGAGAGGTCTGCTCTGGCCACCACATACACCTCCCCGGCCCATTGTCATAACAAATGGATAAAACATAGATTGATCAATATTCATCAACAACTTCATGATTTTCATGCAATTAAGCTAAAAACTCATAAATACCAACTTATCATAACGAAACATTGATTTTCATGCAACAACAACATGATTCTATCACTTCTAACATATTCAAATGACAACAATTAATGGAGCATGAAATTCAACTTAAATCAACAAAAAGTTCATGAAAATGCAAGAACACACATGACCCAAAATCACACAATTGCTCATAACCTATATATGGTGAAAATAACCTCCCCTCTTACCTTTTAATCCAAAAGCTAAACCTCCTAAGCTCCAATCTACCCTTTCACTTTAGTCCTCCAAGCTTTCTCTTCTTTTTCCCATTTAGATCTTCTTTCTCTTCTATCGTCCTCTATTCTCTTTCTTGTGCATCTATGTGTGAAAATTTACCAAATGATTTCACAACCCTAATTTGTGACTACTAACACTCTTATATACTCTAATCAATTGGGCTTGGTTCACTTACTCCTATTGAGCTTAGTCATTATTCTTACTCATAAAACTAACACTACTCATTTCACTTCTCTTAGATCTTATTTTTGCTATTTAACTCTATTATATTAAATCCTCAAGGTTACCTTAACACCCTAAATCCTTAAAGCGATAAATCACACAAATAATATAAATCATACAAGGATCTAGATGTTACTTCTTCAATAAGTTCAACATGTATCAATAAATTTTCTCAAACATCGCAACGGAATAAATCTCATCAGATAAATAAAACACCTCCAAGTAGCCATGTTGTATAATCATACTACATCACCAAATATAAATTCTCAACTCAACACACTAAGTGAATAAAATCTCAACAAGTCAAAAAGAAAGTAAAACGAGGTAGCTTCAAAGCTAACCTCCAGCAACTCACAAAGCTAAAGCAAACTACTCCTGCATGTCGTCTACCCATCCATACAAATAAGGTAGACGGTCAACCAAACGACCACTGAGGGTTAGTTCACAATTCATAATTAAAGCACAATCAAACATAAGCATTCAAGGATTTCATGCATAACGCATATACATACTCAACATTCCTAGAATACTAACTCCACATGAATATTATCTTTTCCCTATTATATCATATCAAACATATTCATTCTTTCATCAAATCATCATTATCAAAAGCTCACCACTTAACAACATTTATCAATACAAGAATTTCTCACCTCATCTCTCTTTTAGCCTAATAATCAAACTACACAAATCTCATCATTTAGGGAGTATAATCATACATGCAACTCTACTCATTTAACATAAAACACATAATTCACATATTGCATACAATGCATCTAATCCACATCAATCATATAGATCACCTAAACTCTTGCCTAATCAACTCAAGAAATATGATTCATCATTTCAAAAGTAAAGGCAAGGTAATCATCATCACCAAAGAAATCACCAATTTAAATACATATGATTCACACTTCATTGCTATTACCAAAACAACTATCATCAAATAAAATCACTAGGGCTGACAATGAATCGAACTGACTCAAAAATAGTTCGAGATTTGATTCGGTAATTAATTCGTTGAACTTGGTTCATGAACCAAACGAGTCGAACTTGAGTTTAAAATTAAGTTCGTCAAACAAATTAGTTGAACTTGAGAGCTAAGTATAGTCCGACTCGTTTGGTTCACCAACCAGTTCAATATATATATATATATA
>Ga0315914_1009581_pt1 | contig 12388 bp, 3 predicted proteins | sample MpolenodulesMG_FD_203920 | JGI IMG/M metagenome (GOLD analysis project Ga0315914, IMG submission 203920) | Medicago polymorpha root nodule microbial communities from Los Angeles, California, United States - elongated nodules | ecosystem: Host-associated > Plants > Roots > Nodule | place: USA... | reverse complement strand
TAATTAATACATATATATATATATATATATATATATATATATATATATATATATATATATATATATGAGTGTTTCATATGAATGCAATTTTTGCTTGAATTTACGGTCGTTCTTTACGGACAATCGGTTAGGTTATTATACACACGAGGCAATTTTTCTTTGGTACCTTGAGCCTTTCAAGCCACCCTTTTATATCCTTATTATCCTTTGTGAAACCACTTTGAGCCTCTAGATGAATTTCTTTCTTTATTTGTAACGAATCATGTCACAGTCATACACTCTAAATGCGCACTGTTTGAATTCACTTGGAGTTAGATAGGTATTATTATGGTTGCACATGCTTTGAAACTAAGTTTGGGGTTGCTCTTTGAATTAGAAACATTTTAGGTTTGGGGTGAGGTAACAGTAGAACACATTTGTCAGAAAAAGAAAAAAATGTAGATGACCATGGATCTACACACAAAAAAATAGAAAAATAGAAAGAAAAAAAAAATCAGGAACCAGAAAAAATGGTCTCTTAAAAAAAGTATGTTTCTATCAAAAATAAAAAAGACAAATAGTTCTACTGTTTTACCCATCTTGTTTGAATTGAGGAAGGAAAGGTTGGCATCACATTCATGATTTAGTAGGAATCCCTAGGTTAGTAAACTAACACGAAGTTCTTTTGTTGGCCTAATTTCCCAAATATATTCACCCTTAACCTAAGCCAAGTTATAACCCTCAAAGTCCTCTAAGTGTGTAAATAATCTGATTTTGACTGTCTGTTTAGAATTGTTTCAAATTTACAGCAAGGTACATTCATGTGACGACTGAAGTGGGCAAATGATTTGATGAAGATCTGAGCACCTCTTCAGAAATGTATGTTTTTCCTGATAAAATGCAAAGAATAAAATTCCATCTTCTTTCGTTACTTGAGGACAAGCAACAATTTAAGTTTTGGATTGTGATGACATGTCATCTTACGTTATTCTTAGCATATTTTTCAGTTATTTTTCAGTAGGTTTTACAAGCAGAAGAGAGGTGTATTAGAACAATTGCTTATGATTTCGGGACATTAGTAATGTTTTCTATATTTGAGTTTGTAATTCTATTCTTACCAAAACATAGCAGTTTTAGGGTGTTTTGTTGTAAATTCACGAAAAAATTCATGCATATCGGCAAAGCAAGACATCTGAAGATTTGTGAAGCCATTGGGAAGGTGAAGAATAAATATTCAAAAGGCTTCAAAATTCATTAAAGAAGGAGGAAGTATGTTCCCAAGTTCCAAAACATCTTAAATAGACGCAAACACCCGAAAAGCGAAGAAACAGGCGATTTAAGCACCTGTAGCACTTACATGCGCCTAGGCGCACAGATGGGGGCACCCAGGAATTTACACTGGGGCTCCTGGTGCATGAAAGTAGGCTCTTGATGCCTGTTCTAACACTCACATGCGCTTGGCTCATGGCCCTAGGCATCTTGTGCATGTGCCTTGCGGCCCTATGTGATATTTTCTGACTTTTTGGTGCAAAAAGTCTGCGATTTTAGCCCAATTTCAGGTGAAAACTCTCACTATAAATACCGCCTTTCTCATTCACAATTTCTCATTCAGAAAAAATCGGTTCAAGAGGAAGGAAAACATTATGAGCTTCAAGGGAGGAGTCTCTCTCCTCACTCAAGGTTTTTCTAAGGTATGTTTTATTTCTTTTGTAATTTGTTTTTAGTTACCATGGGTAACTAAATATTTCGGGCTAGGTTCTAAGATGAACCTTTTTTTGTTTGTCAGATAGTTATTTAATTTAAAGTCTTTTATTTAGTTATTTTTTGTTCGTTATTTAGTTTTACCATAATGCGTAAGATTTATCTCATCTGAAGCATAACCCTGATTTAGGCACTTAGGTAGTGACATGGCCTAATAATGATATTCATATCTTGGTATTTATATATGTCTAACCAGGAATTAATTAGTTAGTAACTAGCGAAACAATCCGAAAGCGAGCGTACCTTGATAGTAACTACTTAGGGAGGAGACATACCTAATATTCGTGAACATTTGCTGAAATCAGGTAGTAACTAGTTAAGAATTAAGGAAACAAGTGACTTTACAATGTAACTCAGCCCAGTAACTTCATTCTCCTCGAACCTTGGTAAGGTAGACGTTGATAGGGCTGCCCATTTGTAGAACTACTAAGAGGGAGAGTGTGCTATGTACTTCTGAGGTTCATACCTTTCGAAATCTAGGAACTCCATTTTAATTTTATGTTTCAGTTACCCTTAAGGGAGTAAGACCCCACATGTAAGGATCACGTGTGACTAGAAGGTGCAACTTAAGAGGCGGAGGGATAGACCAAAATCGACCGAGAGAGTAAGACCCCGCGGCCAACAGGTGCAACTTGACAAACTGATTAGGTTATCACATCACGACGAACTTATCACTTAGATAGTCTACTTAGACTAATTGAACTTGACTTGACTGTTAATAAATTCCAACAAATAAATATAGGGGATTCAAAGAATCATAACCACCGCTAACATTCTGCAATTAAACAGGTAACTTTGCTCTGTTGCAAAAAGATTAAATTGCAAAACTATATACTCTTATCTCTTTTATTTTATTTTGTTCCGAAATAAGTAACGTGAATTGTTTAGATGAAACGACAATCTCATTTTATTACCTAGTAAGCGATTTCATATACTTGCCTAATCCGACCATCACTTACCTTATTAATTAGGATTTATGATCAATTATCACCTCTATATTAAGATACTGAAAGAAAAAAAGCTCACCTTGCAACACTCCACCTATTGTTTATTTTTGTGTGTGTTTTATAAATTTTAACCCATCGTACATCCCAAGTCACGTTTAACGGAAAGAAAATAATCTCTCGTTGTGACTCCAAATTTTTTTAGTGTGTTCAACATTGTGTATTTTGTTTTTGTGGTGAAAAAAATAGGTTTTTGAATAAATTGATTGTGTAAAATTGACTACAGCTAAAAATAATTTGAATGTAAACTAATTTTTATTTGACTGTGTTTGTAGTTCTTTCGAAGGTAATTTTTTTGGGTGGAGGTTCTTGGGAGGGATACTAGTGTGGTGTGGGTCTATAAGTTTTTCCGCGGTTTTTTGGTGTTGATTTGCTTTTTATTTTAGTTGTAGTTAGGGAGTTTTGGTGCGAGCAGTCGGCCGTAGGTGTTTGGAGTTGTTTTTGCGGCCACTTATGATGGATTTTGCGGATTTGGGGACAAGATTTGTTTATGTTGCTATGTGACGGTTTGATTTTGTTTTTGGTGTTGCGTTTTATTAGCTTTGGTGGTAACCCTCTGTTGGGTGGTGCCTCTTGGTAGTTTTTTCGGATTTTATATTTGATATACGAGGTATATAGGTTTTCTTTTGGGTGTTTTACCCATATACATCCGCCTTCACTATATTGTTTTAGTCTTGTTTTTTTTTGTTCATCTTTCATAGGGACTTAATTTTTCAAAAATATTGTCCTTTAAAAATAATCTACAATAATATAATTCTCTCAGATTTTCATTACATTTTAAAATTGCATTTTCTTTCCTCATTTATTTATTTTTTCTTTCACTTTCCTCTTCTTTCTCACTTTCTTTATATCATTTTTCTTTATCTAATTTTTGCCTCTTCTCCATAGGATAGTTGAATAATGTTCTTAAGAAACTAGAAACTAAACGGGTATGTAATGATGAATTTGACCTCTTTCTGTTAGATGTCTGCCTCTGCATACTATTGTCTGTGCTACATAAAAAATAAAAAAAATTGATGAAACAAAGTGTAGCTTCACTTCCTTATCCAAAAAATCATCATCCTCTACTTTGATATTTAAAACCGAAATACAATCGTCACACCTTTCAATCTTCAATCCAAATTCTGCGAATGAGCTTGATGCAATATCTTCAAGATGTCTCTTATTAAGTTATGCTTCTCTTTAAGCACATACCCTCCACAACCATCCATCGCAAAAGAATGCCATTTGTCAATAATAAATTGGTTATAACCAGAAAAATCAGCCTTTTTAACATACATTGCGGTTTTGACCTCTGGTTCTAACACCTAAATGATTTTGATGATATAATGATAACAAAATATTAAGGATGGAACAATATTTCTCTTTTAAATATGTTACACTTTGATATGTGCAAACTCCTGGTTCAATTAATTATTTTTGCATTCCTCTTTCAGAATAATAGTTATAGATCACTATAGCAAAAATAAATGGATTATTTGTAGCATATGAAATGGAATAATTACGTATAACATTTCAAGCAAATATAAATAAGAAAATGATAAATTCATTCCACATTTCCAGTTGTATCTCTGAAATACTCAAGTCGGTTAATTGTAACATTAAAACATATCACAATACCATATATAAATTTAAAATCACTACTGAAAAATTGAGGAATGAAGAAAAATAAAAAATAAAGTTTGCAACATTGATATTATCTTTTAGCTAGAGTGTCATGCACCAAATTTCTTTTCCTAATGATAAGTTTATTACTAACAGCTAGAACTTTCTGCATATTTGCCATACAAGCTTCCTAACCTGAATGTCCTCTGTTATAACTACTGTACACATAAAAAATACAATAAGTTTAAACATTAACAATTCCAATCAGAAGACATGTAGCATTGTACACATATAAATGTTTAGTTTGTGATTGAATTAGGACAACATGCTTTCTTAAGGTTGTTGATTTGATTTACAACATGGTTGAGTAGGTCTATGCTTTCAATTACCTTAGAGACGGTAAGACCCCACACGTAAGGATCACCGTGTGATCACCATGTGCAACCAGAATTAGGAGAGATAGACCTAGTTAACCAAGATTTATAGACCCCTCACATAAGGATCACCGTGTGATCAGCAGGTGCAGTTTCCAACCTTCTAGGTTAGTCACGTCCCAACGACATCATCATTTGTATAGTCTACCTAAGATAAATAAACGGGACACGATTGTTATTTAATATCCAACAATATAAATAGAGGGGATACAAAGAATCTTAACTGTTGTTTACTTTTCTGCAATCAAAACAGGTAAACTTGCTCTGTTGCAAACAGATAAAAATTGAAACTCTCCATGCAACTTATTACACAAAACGTCTAGTTAATGAATTTTCTCATAATTTTGATACAACTTTTGTCTCAAGATAAATTCGTTTTCCTTAAAAAAATATTGTGTATTCAAGTAGTTAAAATTAAATATGTGTATTTAGATAAAAACTTGGCATAAATGAATTGGTAGCATGTTTTGTAGGCAAAACGATAAATACCTCAAGGGTCATGATAACTTTATTAAGAATTTTCCAAGATAGTCATATTTTCGAAAGACAATAAAATTATCACATGAATGAGAAAAATTCTTTCCAGTTTACACTAGTATGTTACCTTATGCTTCGAGTTTTTTGCCACTTTATTATTAAATACTTAATTAACTCACCATGTAATTTCCCAACTTGTGTCTTTGTTATTGTATGTTTTAAGTTTTAACACAAAATACATGTCCAGTCACAATAAATGCAAAAACAATAATATATTGTTGTAACTCCAATTTATATTTGGGTTAATTAAATAAATGACCACTATAAATATTTAGAAATTTTTAGTACATACCAAAAGATCAAACTTTTTAGCCCAACTAATATTTTTCTTTTGCGTATTTAGATAAAATAAAAAAGGATGACGGAAATTTTTAAAGAAGATTCACAAAGATCATAACACCTAATATACAACCATTTTTATTCCACATACCAAATTTAAAAAAAGAAAAAGAAAAAACATGTGTACCCATAACAAGGTGTGATGGGGAAGGCAAGAAAAAAATACATATATTAAAGCCACATACCAGGGAAGTTAAAGAAAAATACAAGTATACAACTACATATATTATGGCACTACGCTAGCTACGTTACTTTTAGCATTCTTAATCACTTTAAATTGAGTTGGGAAACTTACTCTTCATGCAACTTTTTACACAAAAGGTCTAATTTTATTGAATTTTTCTCCTAACTTTCATACAACTTTTGTCTCAAGATTTATTTTTTTCTTTAAAAAATAAATTTTGTATTGAAGAAGTTAAAATCAAATATGACTATTTAGCTTAACATTGGAATAAATGATTTGATAGCTTGTTGTGTAAACAAAACGATAAATGCCTCAATATTCATGATAAATTAATTAAGAATTTTCCAAGATAGTTTAGCATCTTTCCAAAAGACAACAAATTTATAACGTGACATAAAAGAATTCCTTTCCAATTTACGCTAGTATGTTACCTTAGGTTTATGATTTATTGTCACTTCATTATTAAATACTTAATGGGTCATGTGACAATGCAATATTCAACCTTGTGTTTTTATTTGTGTATGTTTTAAGGTTTAGCAAAAAATACATGTCCAATCACATTAAACGCAAAAGTAATAATTTCTTCTTGTGGATCCAATTTATATTTGGGCTAGTTAAGTAAATGCCCACTATAAATATTTAGAATTTTGTTTTAGTCCATACCAAAAGATCAAACTTTTTAGTCCCTGTAATATTTTTCTTGTTTATTGTATTTATAGGAAAAAAATGACGACGGAAAATTTTGCAGAAGATTCACAAAGAGCATAACACCAAGTATGCAACCATTTTTATTCCACATACCAAATTTTAAAGAAAACAAATGTACCCATAACAAGGTGTAATGGAAAAGGTAAAGAAAAAACAAGTATACGAGTACCTAAATTATGTCACTACGCTAACTACCTTACTTTTAGCATTTCATCCCTTTAATATTGAGTTGGTAAACTAACTTTTCCTGCAACTTTATACATCAAAGGTCTAATTTTAATTAATTAATTTCATAATTTTCATACAACTTTTGTCTCAAGATAAATTCCTTTTTCTTAAAAGCAAAATTGCGTATTAAAAAAAATTAAAATCAAGTATAAGTATTTAGATTAACATTGGCATAAGTGAGTTGATAGCATGTTGTGTAAACAAAACCTTAACTACATTAAGGTTGATGATAACTTTATTAAGAATTTTTCAAGATAGTAATCATCTTTCTGAAAGACAATAAAATTATCACATGACATGAGAAAAATCCTTTCCAATTTACTCTAGAATGTCACCTTATGCTTAAATTTTTTTTCCAATTTATTATTGAACACTTAATTAACTCACCATGCAATATTCCACCTTGTGTCTTTGTTTGTGTATGTTTTAAGTTTTAGCATAAAATTCATGTCCAGGCACAGTAAATGCAAAAGCAATAATATTTTTTTTGTAACTCCAATTTATATTTGTGTTAATTAAATAAATGACCAATATAAATATTTAGAATCTTATTTTAGTTCATACCAAAAGATCAAACTTTTAGTCCTGTAATATTTTTCTTCAACATATTTAGAGACAAATAATGGTGACGGAAAATTTTACAGAAGATTCACAAAGAGCATAACACCATATATACAACCATTTTTATTCCAGTTACCAAATTTTATAGAAAAAACTTCTACACATAACTAGGTGTAATGCGGAAGGCAAGTAAAATACATGCATTAAAGCCACATGTAGGGGAAGGAAAAGCAAAATACAAGTATATCATTACCTAAATTATGCAACTATGCTAGCTATTTTACTTTTAGCATTATTCATCTCTTTAATATTGAGTTGGTAAATTAACTCTATGCAACATTTTACACAAAAGGCCTAATTTAAATTAATTTTCCTCCTAATTTTCATACAACTTTTGTCTTAAGATAAATTCCTTTTACTTAAAACAAATTGTGTATCGAAGAAGTTAAAATAAAATATGAGTATATAGATTAACATTGGCATAAATGATTTGATAACATGTTTTGTAAACAAAACGATAAATGCCTCAAGGTTCATGATAACTTCATTAATAATTTTCCAAGACAATGTTCATCTTTCCGAAAGAGAATGAAATTATCATGTGCATTGTGAGAATTCCTTTTCAATTTACGCTAGTATATTGCCTTATGTTTAAGATTTATTGACACTTCATTATTAAATACTTAATTAACTCTTCATGCAATATTCCACCTTGTGTCTTTGTTTGTGTATGTTTTAAATTTTAACACAAATTACATGTTCAGTCACATTAAATGCAAATGCAATAATTTATTGTTGTAACACCAATTTATGTTTGGGTTAATTAAATAAATTACCTCTATAAATATTTAGATTTTTGTTTTAGTCCATAAAAAAAGATAAAACTTTTTAGTCTCCACAATATTTTTCTTTAGCGTATTTAGAGACAAAATGATGATTGAGAATTTTACAGAAGATTCACAAAGTGCATTACATGAAGTATACAACCGTTTTTATTCCACACACTAAATTTTAAAGAAAAAACGTGTACCCATAACAAAGTGTAATGGGGAAGGCAAGAAAAATACATGTAACAAAGCCAGATACAGGGGAAGAAAAAGAAAAATACAAGTATACCACTCCCTAGATTATGCCAATACGCTAGCTACCTTACTTTTAGCATTCTTCATCTCTTTAATTCAACCATCTATATCACGAAATCAAAGTTATCATATCTTACTTGTAAGAACAAAAATGTTTCTTCAAAGCTTGTTACATAAGCAAGGTTCATGTCACATAGGTTGCTATATATATAGGCTTCCAAATCATATCATTCTCATAACTATTCATAATGAGTACCCTTGTAACCCAATTTGTAATAATTCTGACATTGCTTCTAGTTTTTCTCATTAAACTAGAGGGATACTCAACTTCACCAATTCCAAGTGATGAGATAACCAAAAGTTCCACCAACAAAAGTGTTCTTGTAGAAGCAATTGGTGTCGATCAAGTGTCTCCTGATTGTAGTACGAGGCCATGGATATGTAGCACAGGAGAAATTCCACCAAGAATGGTATGTTGTGGAAATCGATGTGTCGATGTTATGAGTGATGTGAATAATTGTGGGTTTTGTGGGATTATTTGTCCATTAGTTGGAAATTTTCAATGTTGTAATGGTATATGTTCAGACATAAATATTAGCCCTTTTAATTGTGGAGGTTGTGGAAGGATATGTCCTGTTTTATGCTTGTTCGGTAGGTGTCCTTTTACACCGGCTACGCCCGCACCACTTCTCCCCCCAAGGTTACCGAAACAAAATTTATCAATGATTCCCAATCATTAATCAGACCTATGTCCTAAATATCAACATTGAATAAATACAAATGGATTAATTTGTAATCCTATATTGTAATATTATTGTTAATTGTTGTTATGTTCTTATGAATGATATTGTACTTCGTCTTGGATAAATGAAATAAATGATTTCTATGTTATATATAATTAGAAGAAGCATGGTTTTTCCAATATTTTTTTTGCCAGGGTTGTGTAATTGTTATATTACGTTTATATGCAACAATAAATGCAACTAAGGTTTTATTTTTAATCTGAACTTATAATAAATACTATTACTTAATGTTGTTAGACCTTTTTTTTTAGAACGTTACAAAAACATGAACAAGATGAGGATGAAGATGGTTCTATAATTAAGTTCCAAACCATGTGTGAACATACTAAACTTTAATTCTCATTTGCCCCACTAGTTTATGTAAACAATATGCAACTGGATAAATTGGGAAATTCCCTCCCAGATGCTTCGAAAAACCTTAACATGAATTGCACTCCCACACCAAATTTATCGATTGATGATGTTTTACATAATAAATATTTATCAATTACTCTCGTGTATTAGATAAAAGAAGAAATCACTTAAAAGTAATTTTAGCTGAAATTTGACATAAACAAGTATGGTTTTCATTCTTGTTTTATGACCCCTAGAGTATCTGAGTATCTATGTTTATAGATAAAGGGTAATGCTATAAAAACACCCACTAAATTATATGATGGTGTGCTTTAGCATTGAACACCTTTTGTTATGGACAAAAAACCCCAACTTGCCTTTTTTTAAAACAAATTAAACTCAAGGGCAAGAATGTAATAATACACAATTTATTATTATTTTTTATTATTCTAGCTCTTATCTTCCTTCTCGTAAAACAAAAAAGCTCTCCTCCCTCAATCAAAGGCATATACTGGTGCAGGAAAGAGAAAATGGGGTTTCTCACCCATACCTTTCATCAGTGTATTTTTATTGTTCTAATTTACACCTAATACTCTGATTCGAACATACAAAAAGATATAACAATATTGAAGAGTTTAACATCAAATTGATTTCCAGAAATTGCCCGACATGCAGTTGTTAATAGACAGACATATGAAGGACCAAGTTGTTGTTGACGGGGGTTGATTAAGGACCGAATTCAAGGATTATGGCAGAGGAGGATGTGCAAGTTGTGATGACGGTGGTGGTGCAGCTTGAAGAGTTGAATGCATACCATTGAGCCTAGGAAAGAGAGGGGTTCCTAAAGTTGAATTGTGAGAAAGAGCTGAAATAAAAAAATATTAATAACAAGTTGTAAATCCCATATTTGCCCTTTGTTGCGGTGATTTTCGGATATCAAGCTAATGATTAGCTTTGACTCACAATTTTTTAATTCACTACCGAGCTTTTATTTTTTCCAAAGAAAAGGGGAAGAGATCGAGTAAACCCTATATTTTTAGAGATTAAAGGTTCGGGGGTTGGTTTTGCAAAGGGAAGGTATTAGCACCCTAAACGTTTATAGTATTCTATAGGAACCTCTTGCTTTTATTTATTTTTGTGCTAAAATTAAATGTGATTTGCTTGTTAATGTAAATAATTGTCTTTTCATTTTATCTATGTTTAATTTCAATGTTTCTCACATATATAGAGAGGGTAATCATTGTGCAAATCAACTTGCAAACTTAGGTTTAACACTGCCTTCTTATTCTTGGTTCAACAATGTACCTTCTCAGGTTAATGTTGAATTTGTAAGGAATAAGACAGGTTTTCCTAATTTTAGGTTTTGCTAAGCTCTATTGAGGGTTTTGGTTTTATGTCCCCGATCATTCCTTTTGTCGTTTTGTTTCTTGTTTCTTTGTTTTGAATATATTTAGGGCTGCATCCTAAAAAATAAAAATAAAAAGAAAATGTTTTTTGTATTTTGTTGATTTGGAAAGACAAAGTCTTTTGCCTACGTACCCGAGCGGGATCAAAATCATGTAGTTTGGGGTAAAAAGCTAAGTGATTTATTTGATTGATTTTAATTTTTGAAAATGGTTTTAAAGATAAAAAGCCAAAGTGGCACAAAAATAAACTGAATTTGATTGATTTTAATTGAAGAAATAAAGTCTAATATAATTAAATTGATTGAAGTTTTTGTTAAGAAAATGAAAATGGGAAACTCACTTGATTGAAAATCAAGGTTTGTCTAGAAAAGAAATTTTTTTGTGAGATTTTTTATTATTTGAATGTTTTTTGATTTTATGTTTTTTCTACTTAAAGTCTAAAAATAAAGCGTGACAAAATAAAATAAAGCGCAAAAGATTTTTCATAATGACGTTAGATCAAAATGAAAATCCCCTTTTCCTTGGATTAAAACTAGACTACTATTTTTTTTTTTTCATTTTTTTCTTTATACGTAAAAGCGGAATAAATAAATATGCATGCAATGCAATATTCTCATTTATATTTACATTTGTCCCTAAATACATTCTAAAACATAATAAGTAAAAGAAATAAATATGAGATGATATTAACACTAAATAAACTAAAATAAAGTAAATAGATAAAAAAGGGAAAAGAAATGCATGAGATAATAACACTAAATAAGCTAAATAAAGCAAATAATTAAAAAAAGGGAAAAAATGCATGAGATAATAACACTAAATTAAATAAATAAAAAGAAAAAAATGCATGAGTAAATAACAATAAATAAACTAAAAGAAGCAAATAAATAACAAAATAAAAAATGCATGAGATGATCTTAACTATTAAATAAATATGCTAAAAAATAAAAGTAACAATAAAAAGAAATAAATGAAGAGAATGGAGTAAAAAAATGAAAAATAAAAATAAATAAACATAAAAAAGGGGGGTGCAGATCTGAAAAAGAGTGAGCAAAAAGCATCAACAGATCTGAAAAAGGCCCAAAGCCCACCCCCTTCAAATGATAAAAAAATCAGCACACGTAAAATACAAAATAGGTGGATCCCATGGGTCAATGGAAGAAAAAGTCCACTCTTTCTCCTCCAAAGATTAACGCGTACAACCATAGTTTTGAAAACCGGACCGGCTCGGCCGGTTGGACCGGTCCGACCGGGAACCGGTGGGGTGACCGGTTTGAGTCAACTAGCGGATCGGCCATGCATTCGAACAGGTATGAACCGGTGCGACTCGGTCTAAACCGGTGAAAACCGGTGAACCGGCAGTGTTTGAAAACCGGACCGGTTTGATGTGCAGCATAATTTTAATTAAATAAATTTTTGTAAAA
>Ga0315914_1009578_pt1 | contig 12390 bp, 6 predicted proteins | sample MpolenodulesMG_FD_203920 | JGI IMG/M metagenome (GOLD analysis project Ga0315914, IMG submission 203920) | Medicago polymorpha root nodule microbial communities from Los Angeles, California, United States - elongated nodules | ecosystem: Host-associated > Plants > Roots > Nodule | place: USA... | reverse complement strand
TGGGATATATTGTGTATGTAATTGACTAATCATCACTCTCTTAATCGTCAATATTATTTATATTTATGTTGATGTGCTACAAGCCTATGACTGGTTTCTTTTGTTTGTTAATATATTTGCATATTAAAAAAATGGTTATAATTATAGTGTACATTTAATTATATAATTTTTTTTATTAACGTATCCCAGCTGTATCGTATCTTGATTTTTGAAATTTTTCCGTATTGGCGAATCGGTGTAGTATCGTATCCGTGTCGTATCTCGTATCCGGGCTTCACAGTTTGTGTGTGTGTGAGATAAAAAAGGATAAGGTATTCTTTAAAAGTCATCTGAATCGTAAGATAAAAAAAATGTTTAATTTGATTCGGTTGATTTTGAAATAAAAAAATTGAACAAAACGAAGCATATCAATTTTGTTTTGGTTGATTCGGCCAGTTGTGAAAGAACAGCGTAATTTAAAAAATTAGTCAACAATTTTGATTATATTTGTTGCAACCATTTTTTAGCGAGAAGGTGCATCAATAAAAAAATTGCATGAACACATCAAATTTGGTTTTCGATCTTTGTTGGTTCAGTTTACGATTTTTCATTAAGTTGGTTCAATTTTAAACACCTCATAAGACCACGTAATCAGACTATGAGGCTTTTCTCTTCGTTACATTTAACCCCAAAAGAGAAGTTACGAACAAGAAGAAAAGAGATGACAGATAGGAAAAGTAAACAGTAAATTCATTTTTTAAAAGAAAACAACAATTTAAAGCTTAATTGGAGGTAATGAAAATTTCTATAGGCTCTCTTAATTGGAGGTAACGAAAATTTACATCCAATAAATTCACTTTACATAGAGTTCAACATCCAATAATAACCACGTAATGCAACATTGTTATTATGGTTTTTTTCCCTAATTTCTATAGGCTCTCTTAATTGGAGGTAACGAAAATTTAAAGCTTTGTTTGAGAGTGAGGAGGGGAGGGAAAAAGAGTGTTTTAGAGGTTGAAATTATATAGAAAAATTGGAAAATCTTTCACATTTTTTAAAAAGAGTAATTTTTTAGAGAATGATAAACTAATGATTATGATTAATATATTTTTAATTTTAAGAATATTATAACAACATAGATTGAATACATTTTTTGAGTTTCACAAATGCAGAGATTATGTATTATGAATAAAAAAATTAACATCCAAAACTCTTTACTCCCAATGTCTTCTATTTCTTACAATTATTCATTCTTTCTTTTTTTTTTTCTTTCTAAATTAAACACTCTCCTCTTCTCCCCTCTAGATTTTCAAACAAAACCTTTATATATATATATATATATATATATATATATCTCATAGTCGAGTGTCATATTGTTAGCATTAGAATGGTTTTATTAATCAATGTTATGTGACCTGGAACACTCTAAGCTTCATTTTACGCTGTCATAATGCTTTGCCAAGCAATTGATTAACAAACACACACGTATTTCCATCTTCACTTTATTTCCTTCTTCTTTTGCGGTGGACAAGGACCCGTTTATATCGCCTTAAAAGCTCCATTATGTACCTTTATTCCAACTACAAAATCATCAACAATCCCTTATTAAAACTATCCCGTTCGTTCAAGGTACATATATTTCCCATCATAAAGCAACATATTACATTTTTTTTAACACAAATCTTTATCCTTTGTAGCAAAAACATTCTCGATAACATTCTTTGTTTGAGACTTTGGTGTAAAAGAGAATGGAGGACAAAATGTCAATATTACCTGCTAGTTTTTTGTTTTTTCTCTCACCATATGATACTGGTTCTTACGGATAGCACTTGGGTGACATAACTTTTGATGACCAGGTTCAGCAAAACCAGTTACACCATCAGGCAACTTCTTCTTCTTGTCTGCACCAATTGTTACCGTTACATCTTCCCATATCATCACCATGACCTTGATTTCTATATATATATAAATATATATGAACTAAAAATATTTGTATTGTGGCTGCTTTCTTCTTTCTATTCCTTTATCAGGTTTATTCTGCTTTCCCATTCCGTGTATATATTTATCATTAAGATGTCGTACTCATTACAAACAGTACAATCTGTACTATAATAAAGCATGCAACGTATTGTTTTACTACACAATAATGCATGTAACATAATAATGTTCCACGTGAGTGTTACATTGTTTTTGCCAAATTTTTCTTTTTCACTTTCACCTCTTTTTAATTCTTTCATTCTAGGTAAGTCGTGGGAGAAAACACATTTGGGTTGTACCATACTGTAATATTTGTTTATCAAATGTCTGTCACAACTGAGCACATGCATGTCACTCGATCTCCATTTTCATTTGCATGGGAAACCCTCAGTTTTCATTGCATAATATAAGATGTTCTGATAATGTTTAACTATAAGTGTTTAATTACTTATGGACAAGGCCGAACCGGTCCTAAGATTTTTGGTGCTTGTGTGAATCTATAATGTTGTGTCTTTTTAGTTATTCGAATGTTTTTCTTCTTTTATTTTGTCGTAAAAGATTCATTCGTAATCAAAATTCTATAAAAATATAGTTTCAATACAATTAATTGAAGTGGGTTAAAATTAAATTATGTATGCGGTACTAATTACTAAGTAAAAATAATAATTTTGCTACCCCTAAAAAATGTTGCCATGGGTGGTCGTCCCTCCCGTCAATGCTCAGAGCCACCCCTACTTATGTAGAAATGAGACCCACATCTGATCAGAGCAATACTCTCCATCCCAAATTATAAGACGCTTTGAAGAAAAAATATTGTGTCAAATTATAAGTCAATTTACAATATCAATGAAACATTAATGTTGTTTTATCAAATTATAGCTTTAACTTTTTTTTTACATAAAGAAACTTATAACTTTTCATTATTGATCAAAGTGGTAATATAATGTGGAATGTTAAGCTTTATCTCGAGACTAGCATGATGTGATGCTTCCCTGGCTAGACTATGAGCAATACCATTGGTTTGTCCCTTGATGAACTTTACATCAGAGTTTGCTAAATCAGTGGCCAACACATGTCTACAGTTTGCTAAATCAATGGCCAACAAGTGTCTACAATCATTACTTATTGCCATGAAATCAGAAACACCATCCCTTCCATATATGCTATCTGTCACTCCCTCCGTCTCTAAATTATAGTCGTTTAAGGTTTGTGCACGATTATTAAGGAAATGATTGATTGTGTTGATTTCAATGGTAAAATTAATATCATTTACTAAAATACCCTTATCGATTGTAGTTAGTGGAATAGTTAAGTTGGATGAAATTCAATAAATAAGGGTATAATAATGGGAAAAAATAATAAATGCTGCATTGGTATTCTAAAGTGACAATTCTTTTGAGAAAAAGAAAAAATGCTAAAAAGACTATTATTGTGAGACGGAGGGAGTACAGCTTTAGAGCCCGTCTCTAAATCTATATTCATCATACTGAGCTCTCTTGCCCATTGTATTGCAAATAAAAGACATATGGCTTCACCCATATCGACATCGATTATAGGAGTAATCCACTCAGTTTTTGCTATAACAAAATTTCCTTTTGCATCTCGTATACAAGCTCCAAGGACGACATTAACATTACATTTAAATCTCCCTACAATTGGCTTAGTCCATTTTACAATCTCGCTTTGCACAGTGTTAGAAGGACCACAATTTCGCACTTCTTACATGCTTCCAACAACTAAAAAAAGCTTCAGCTCGGTCACTAATTTGTTGCACCGTTTCCACAACACTATTCCACACCTTGTCATTTCTATGTTTCCATATTGCTCCATAAAATGACCCCAAATTTTTGTTTTTGAGGAATATCTAGCTGTTGAAGTATAGCAAATATCATTTCCGAACAAGAAGACGTGAGGAGCCCAACTTGTTGAATAGGTCTTAACTGTTTATTACTCTTTTTTCTATCAATTCTTTAATTTATATTTTCCCTATCATTTATTAAGGGATAATTTTGTAAAGCAACACACAATAGTATTTGTACAACCATTTTGGTACAACTTTTGAAAGTCTCAAATAAGAGAAATGATATTTGTACAACCATTTTGGTACAACTTTTGTACAACTTTCTCTCTCATACTCACATTATGTTTTTATTCTCTCTTACTTTTTCTCTCCCTATTCTTTTTGACCAATAAGAAGAAAGAACAACAAAGTTGTCTCAAAGGTTGTACCAAAATGGTTGTTAAAATATCACTACTCCTCAAATAAATATCACATTGATATGCGGGTCCATATATTTTTAATATTAAAAAATAAAGTGTAATGATATATAGTTATTGATAGATGACTAGCGAGTCTCGTTTAAAAACTTTGTATAAGATACTCCATCCGTTTCAAAATGAGTGTCATTTTAGCCAAAAAAAATTGTTTTAAAATGAATGTCACTTTACATTTCCAATACAACTTTAATTTTTTTCTTCCAACTTTACCCTCAATAAATACTACAACTTTTCTCTTTTACACAATTTTCAATGCAACTTTATGTTTGTCTTGTTCTTATAAAGCAAGGTTATTTTAGTAAAGTTGGTATGACATTTGACTAATTCATTTCATTCTTTAATCTGTGTGCAATTAGCTAAAGCGACACTCATTTTAAAACAGAGAGGGTACTAAGGGTTGAGTGCTTATTGATAGATGGTGTAATGGACGCGAGTTTTCTGTCCAAGAAAAAAAAAAATGGTGTAATAAATCGACTTTGCCAGGCTAACCTTCACTTTGTTTTTGTAGGAAATTTATACAAAAGATGTTTACAAAATTACATCCACATCGATTTAAATAAAAATTGTAATCCGAACCAAAATAAATAAATCCCAATACAATTTAATTTTATTGAACTTTTTTATCTCTTATAAAAAATCATTTGGATTGAATCAACTTTTGAATTCATCTTAAAACAAAACCGTATGTACATAGATTATAATATGCACTTTTTTTTTTTTGACAAATGATTACAATATGCTCTGTTTAACTCTTATATATTTCGCATATTTGTTACTCCACTTTCTAGCGTAAATATTTGGTTCATTATACATCCGTATAAACAGGTCCGATTCAAACAGCACTTAATTGATCAGATCCTGTTTTCATATGTAGTTCGAATGTTTTTTTATCTCAAAGCTGGATGTTATTTTCATATGTAGATCGAATATTTTTTATCTCAAAGTCAATCCAAATCAAAACGCGAACACCTCTAATCCTAAACGATCCACCGGCATTACTTTCTAGCTATGCTAATATGCATGCTCTAAGGTTCTGCATAGTTATGGGGTATATTGGTTATCAATCTTGTCGAGACCGGAGGCAGGAATGTGGCATATTACACACACCCACGGGAAAGAAGCTCAAACTATTGCTAAATCCATGGTTATTTGTTAGAGCAAAAATTGCCATAACATGTGGGAGACAAATAAGAGGAATCATATATATCGTTTTATACAGGTTTGGCAGCGGGGACATCATCAAGAATAAAAGGTCCTAGTTTACCAGCCCTGAATAGAGTAAGGAACTTTTTGGATACCATTAACCGTGCTTCTGAAGCTTTGTGAGGTATCTTTAATGCCTTCTGCAGTGCACCAAACTGCTGGTCAATCAGGTTTTCTAGGTCACTCTCATCTTTTACGTTGCCGTCAAATTCTGCTAGAGTCGAATAGAGTGCATTCTGAACTCCCACCACAACATCCTATGATAGAATAAGAACAAATGAGTCAGAAACGACAAAACAAAAATAAATCACAATAATAGGATAGCTATTCGCATTGATATACTGTCCAAGACCCATCATCACAAACTTGCAACATTAAATGTGAGAAACGTAATTCAACAGAACCTTTCTAAGGTTCACCAACCTAAAAAGACTAAATTATTTGCAATTACAGACAAAACAAAGAGCATATATATGAAACACACTCGAACATGTGTTCGACCCACAACAACAAATTGTTCTTTTCACGTTGAGCTATTAACAAAAATGATGCTACATCAGTAGATATCCCCTACTTATGTAAATAAAAGTATTGTAAAGCATTTGTAAAAAGTAAAAACTAAGGTTTTTAATTACTACAATAAGCTTTTAAAAGTTTTTCAAATAGGCAAAACAGATCAAAACCTTTTAGATTTTACACTATCAGTCAATTTAAATTAAATCCGACAAAGCAATTAACCTAACATCATTCAAGACAACAATACATGATAAAATAATCCAGGACAGAACACCTATGGGCTTAAACATCTTAAAAAAGATCCCCTTCATATGGATTTAAAACACTTGGAAAATGTAATATTTGGAATTTGACAACCACAGTGTGAACATTTCCAGCATGGGTAGTTCAAAGTGTCAATTCCATTATTGCTATTTGTTACCTCCACATATACTATGTCAGATCTATTAGGCGAACCTCTCCTTTGCTTAAGATTTTTCAGGTTGTATCGATCATTTTCCTTGGCTTCATAGTTAATCCCATCAACTCGCCTGTTGTTTATGTGTTTCCAGTGAAGTGGAGTACCCCGGGTATTTAAAACTGCCAAGAAGTACTGAGCAATACGCTCCTCACCCACCACTGAATCTTTAACAGACCCTGTCAATGAAACGGCCAAGTTTACATGACAAAGTATACACAGACAAGTGTTGCAAATTATATCATATAATGAAACCCAACAGATGCAGATGGGGTATTTAAATGCCAAAATTGTTCTGTGAAAATAAAGTAATAACAATGAGAGATTTAAAGACAAAAGTAAGAACAATCAAGATCTAACCAGACTGCTAGTTTTTGAGATGGTTTATTAATAGAATGATGAAATATGCCATATCAAGAGGGTTGGGTAGCTCAACTTGTTTGAGCTAAGGGTTAAAGGAGTTGGAGGTCCCAGGTCCAAACTCTAAGGCAAAGGAGGAAAATACTAACCTAATTACTAACATTGGTCATTTCAAAAACAAAACAAAAATGCCATATCCACGGACCATCTAATTGACAATCATAAACGTCATTAAAAGAAAAAACACCTTTTCAAATTACGCAGTGGTTTGAAATGTCATAATTTGTTTTTCTTTTAAAATAAGTTTATTATCCCAGAGTGTCCTTAATGTCATTGAAAATGCCTCCTCAATAGAGTTTAATTGACCCAGAGTGCCCTTAACGCCTATTTATGTTTAAGAATCAAGAGTAAGATACTGCTGAATGATTTTCCTCTTTTGGCACAAAGTATTATTCACACATTAAAACCAGCTATGTGCTGATGTTATCATGATGATTATTTAAAACCTCAACAATTATTAAATTTTAGAAGTGAAATTCAGTAGTGTTTCTAAATGACAGTTTCAGGTACCACATATGCAATATGACAATTTCAACAACATGATAGGGAACCATCCTCCTATCACTTTGTCACCAAAAATTGGGTAATAGGGACCAATACATTGATAATATAAAATACAAGTAATTTAAACAAAATCTCAATAAATAAATGGGACTACAAGTAATTACCAATCAATAAACAATTGTTACCTAGCAAGTTAAATAAAACAGTAATCTTAACTTCAAAATTAAAGCCACGGAAATGAGAACAGATCGGCAGTACAAATGTTAATGGAATTTGGAAGCATGTTTAACGAATAAAACACCAAATTCAAATTGTAACCTTGTGAGCTTACAAAATGCAAACAAGAACAGAAAACACCAAATAATGTGTTTGCAAGCAAAAAATGTGAACAAGAGACAGCACAAATAACAAACAATAATTGAGAAATTATTTATTAAAAAAGTCAACTACTACCATTGTAACATTAATATCAAGTCTCATTCATAATAACTTTATGGGTCTTGCTAACTAGTGCCCCTGAAACACTTTTAAGGATTCTAAAGTAAGAAATTACTCCCTCCGTTACAAAATACAAGTTCAATTTTTGCAATGTGCACTATTCACTTGACTTACTTCGACCATACTTTTTAACTAATGTATAAATACAAATATTAGCATGTAAGATATTGTTTGATTTGTCTCAACAAATATTTTCAAAATATTAAATTTTTACAATTTTTTACTTTAGATAATTAAAGATATTAACGATCAAAATTGTGTCTTGGCATATGTGAAGTGGTTGACTCGGACATGTATTTTGAAACGGATGGAGTATTTATTAAAAAAGTCAAATACTACTATTTCCAATGCATTGAATATACAAATTTTCATAAAGACTTACTATTTAAGGTCCTTAAAGAGTGTCCCGGGGGCACTCGTTAGCATTTTCCTAACGTTATAAGGTACTCCCTCCAGTCCTATTTATAAGAAACATTTGACTTTTTTAATTCATTGCATAAATGATGTATTTGGTCTATATTCTAGACAAGATACATCAATTACTCAATGAACCTAAAAAGTTAATTTTTTCTTATAATAGGACCGGAGGGAGTAATCATTTCAGCTTTTTACCTATTTGAAAATTATATTGCAAACTGATGAGAAACAGATAGGTACAATAAAAAACAAATTAAATCGTCTACCAAATTCCATTTCATAATTCAGTGTCCACAACAGAGGTCTAAACATGCTTTGAACAAATCTACAGGAATCAAACATGTGAAAATTAACAAATACAATTTCAGCACTTCCTTTTAAAAAATAAAGTGATGCATTAATAACAAGAAATGTTAAATTTTACTAGATAACTTCAATCAATTGATACAGTACCTGCAAGAGCAAGCTTTAACCCTGTCTCTATGTCTGAGATACTTGGAACCAGAACCCCTGGGGTATCTAGGACGTATATGCTCGGCTTGTTTGCTATCTGAAACATCATGTCAAAGAAATTCATGGTTTCATTATAGGCAGTAGTGCCATCAACGTAAAATAGAAACAGATGGCAAACTAATAATAAAAACAAAATCAAGGAGAAGGATAGAATAAGCAGCCTTTTGTCTCCGTATACTCTTCAAATAATATTTCATCATATTTTAAATATTCAATCTATTACCACAAATTCTCAGGATTAGGGAAGGACTAAAATTAAATCTCTGGAGGAATTCTAACTAAACAAAAAATACAATTGTTTTCCCAAACATAATAATGACCAGGTGTGCAGTACTCTTTGGAATACGCAAACAAATTGTAGTTTGGCACAATGCTATCAATGCCAAATATACATCAATTATGCATTCAGCATAATGACCTTAAAACTAAACATTTTTTAACTACCAAGACCTAAACTTCATTAAATTTTGATGATTACATTTACAAGTTGTACTTTTTTTTTTTTGAAAGAATTTACTAGTTGTACTTAGTAATGCTTTATTACACAAATATATCTTATGCCCTTTCAAATCATTATTCATGAAACTTTCAGTTCATAAGTCAGTTCAAAATAACCTTGATAGCAAACAATCAACAAGAATCCAAAGCCAACGATATGCAACAAAGTCACCGAGTGAATAATGAGACAACAGAAACAGAGATTACCATACCTTAAATCCTGCAATATCTTGAGTGACACCAGGTAGTGGACCAACAGCAGCTCGCTTCATCCTCTCCTGCACTAAGAAAGCAAATCAAAACATGTTACTACTGACACGTTTGATAAAAAAAATCTTGTTTGATCAACTTATTTAGTAAAAAAAAATTGTTTCTTCTTTTCTTATTTTTAAAACCAAACATTTTAAATGGAATGAGCCCTTGTGAGATTGTTTGGGAGGCTTATGACATTTACATTATTTCCATAAGCCGTCCAGGATAGCTTATGAAAACAGTTTGAAGACTTTATTTTATCATTTCTTGTAGAAATAACTTATAATTAAGCATTTATATGACAAGTGTTTATGCTATAAGCGCTTGGTTAAGTTGTTAATCCAAATAGGGTCATGTTAAAAAAAAACAGTTTTTCAATTTTACAAAATTGAAAAACCAAAGCATAATCAAACAAGCCAGTCAAATTGGAAATGACAATGACAACAAGATTATCAAAAACCCTTACCGGGAAAGCGAGAATGTGCAATTTGATGAATAGAATTAATCAAACAAGATTTGCCAACATTAGGAACACCAACCACCATAACAAGTAAAGTAGGTTCTTTTGAAATCGCTTCCTTCAATTTCAACTCCACAAGTTCCAGAAGCTTCGTAACAGAACTTTTACTATGAGCATTTATAGGAATGCAATCTTGCTTACACGACTCAAAATAATTCACCCATTTCTACACCGTAATCAAACAATAATCACAATTAATCAATAATTTAGGCAAATCATTAACAAAAAATAGATTGTTAATTAGTTAACGGTCAGCTACGAAGCATCAACACATACACCAAACACTGACACGTCCACATCAATTATATGTGATACGTGTCGGGTTCGAGGACACTGCATTTGATTAGAAGTGTCGGTGTTACGAGAAAATGATTATTACATGCATGATGTTGGGGTTGGCTAAGTCTTTTTTGTTGAGTGCAACGACACGTCGTTTCAACGAAAGGTGAGGTTGAAGATCGGAATTGACGGAGGAAATAGGAATACGAGCGTCTCTGACTTCAATGACAAGGTTGGCGAGTTTAAGACGGTTACGGATGGCGCGTGTGGCGGCAGCCATGTGTCCTGGAAACCAATTGATGAGTCCTCCACCGGTGTTGAAGTCCATTTCTCCTAAACCTTTCTTCAACAACCCCTTCAATGCCCCCATTTTCTTCTTCTCTGCCGGCGAACAAACTGAAAACCCAGAATTTATGATTATAACTGTCAACAAACTGATGGCCCAATATAAAAGTGAGTTTTTAGTGAAACAAAGTTATCAATAATAAACTATGCATACTCAACAAACAATATCACCTTGCAACCACATTACAGTAATTAAAAACAAGTTCTACTCAAATTCAACATAAGCAGATTCATTGTAACATTTCAACAAACACCTTGTGTACAAAACTCAATCATATACCAAAATAATAACTATATACTAATGAACACTATCAACAGAAACTAGTCCACACAGCAATTAGTTTCGCATTAAAAAATGTGTTTAACGACAAAATTAACAAAACTCAAACAACAAGGAAATAAAGAAGTTATAACAAGAATGAAGAAATGAATAAGCATGAAAATTACAAATGAAAGAGAAGTGCAATGGCTTTGCGTTCTTTACTAAAACATTCAGAGTTCTGTAGCATTCAGTAGCAATCGAAAACTAAAAAAATTCAATTTCACATTACTAAAGAACATGTAATGATAAAAACACAACTAAAGAACATGTAATCATCAAATCAGAATCAGAATTGAAGGAAATTATATTCAATATCACATTACCTTACAAGTTACAACAATTAGGGTTTGTGGAGAGAGATGGATGAAGATAGCTCTCTAAACTAAAGAATCAATACAGAAGATTGAGGATGGAGAAGGAGAAGAGTGGTCGCGGCTCGCCGGCGGTGGTGTGGTGGTGGATGTTGTTCGGTGGCTTTGCTTTTTGGCTGGGGGAAGAAAAAAGAGAAAGGGGAAGAGGAAATGAAATTCAGTTGGTAATATTCATATTAATCAAGGGCATTATAGTAATTTCCAGTGTATAAAAAAGTTTTTTTTTTTTTAATAGATACTTTTTTGTATATAAAAAAAAAAAAGATAAACTGTTTTATTTCTTGTCTTTGTCTTCACTTTATTCTATATTTTTGAACAATCAAAAATGGAACTTATATATTAACAAGGAGGGAGGTCATCCAAGCACAAGGAGTGCGAATGAGCTCCCAAATAATTACAAAAGAATAATGTCAATGAAAGAGAGGTAAGTTCTAGACAAGCCAAAGGACTTGACCACCACAAATGGAGACCAAAAACAAATACAACATTATTAGTTTGTAGCCACCAAAGAGAGCACCGCTTTACTTTGTCCAACAACTGGTCAATAGAGCTACCCAAGTTATTAAACAATCTCTGGTTACGGTCACTCCAGATTATCCACGCACTAATCAACCACACAAGTTGCATAAAAGAGCATTTTGCGCGTCCGCCCCCTGCTGAATGAGTGAACTGATAGAAATGATCTGGTACGGTAAATGAGTCCGGACCTGACACACCAAGCCAAGCGCGAACCTGAGACCACAAGGTACCATAAAAATCGCAGGAGATGAATAAATGCTGAGATGTCTCGGAGTCGTCGCACCCGCATAAGCAACCAGCACCCACGGCGGACAGGATACCAAGATGCACCAAGTTTGCTCGTGTAGGAAGCCTATTCTTTACCAACCTCCAAGCGAAAATTGAGACCTTCAGCGGAACATGTTTATGCCAGACTAGGGCTTCAGCACCTTCCACCAAAGAGGTGTCCTGAGTAGTCAAAAACTGATAAGCACTACGAACTGTATACTCGCCAGAGATATCCATGTGCCATTTCCAAGTATCT
>Ga0315914_1009575_pt1 | contig 12393 bp, 7 predicted proteins | sample MpolenodulesMG_FD_203920 | JGI IMG/M metagenome (GOLD analysis project Ga0315914, IMG submission 203920) | Medicago polymorpha root nodule microbial communities from Los Angeles, California, United States - elongated nodules | ecosystem: Host-associated > Plants > Roots > Nodule | place: USA... | reverse complement strand
CTGGTACTGAGGTAAGGTTTGTTTACAGGGTGAAAGAGACCTTGATGGTCAACATGACACCCAGACAGACCGTGCTTCATTGCAGCGCGTTGCCTTCCCAGTTGACCGGTCATATAACCCCTGAGTTTCCAAAGTAGCCTCTTTTTATGAAAGGCCAACGATGGAAACACATTTTGCATAGAATGAACATGAGGAGAGAGTTTGTGAAATGGTGTGAGAAATGTGAAGGTTTTGGAGGCTATTTATAGGAAAACAATAAGCATAGGTTATATCTACGCTTAATGCATAGTCAAAAACGTGTTTCAAAGGAGTTTTACCAGCCATTAATGCTGGTAAAAACCTTTGAAAACGTGTTTCTTGTGGTGCAGACCATCGGCCAAAACTAACTAATACAGTTCGGATTTCATAATCCGGACAACTCAAATAGTTTCCGGATTATGTAATCCAAATAAATACAAACATGGGGTGAAACAAAGGGAAACTTGGCCTTTCTGTAGGGTGATGGATGGTTCAGATAATGTTCCATGTTTAGGTGATCCGTGATAATGTGTCATGCTTTAATTTACGTCAAAGATGTTCATTTAATCGAAAAAATAACCAAAGTTATGCATTCCGGATACACATAGGGCGTAAGTGTATTCCGGATTACTAAATCCGGAATACCTCAGCATAAGATTCTTTTGTATGGACCATGTGCTCCTCGATTTTCGGATATCAAACCATTAATTGATTTGAATCGTCAATCTTTGAACTCTTAACTTTTATTCGTGGGAAGGGAAAAAGTAAGTAAAAATCCTTATGAGATTATGGATTCGGGGGTTGATTTCGCGGAGGGAAGGAGTTAAGCACCCTACACGACTACGGTACTCCGTAGGAACCTTTTGCCTAATTTATCTTGTGCTAATTCAATTACTTATTTTGAAAATACTTGCCTAAATGTCTAAGTGAAAGAACGGAGGGAGAAGAAGTATGTTTTTGGTTATTTTCATTTGATTTGGAAGGATTAACTCCTTTGCCTACATACCCTAAAAAGCGATCAAAACCAATGTAGTTCACTCGCAAAAGCTATTTTTATGGGTTGGGTTATTTTTAGAGTTTTTTGAAAATGGTTTTAAGAAGGGGAAAGAGGCATCAAGGCATAGAGTAATGAAAGAAGTGAAGTTGTTTGCTTTTAATTAAAGAAAATCAAAGTCTAATATGGATATTAAAATTGCTTAAAAAACTTGATTAAGAAAATAAAAGGAAAATAAACTCTTGGGTTAAAATCCAAGGCTTCTTAAGAAAATATTTGAAGTTTTGCATATTTGATTTTTTTGGGAAAAAAGATTTTTCTAAGCTAACGAAAAAAACTAAGCGTTTCGACATAACGTAAAATTTCATCCTACAATTACTAGTTGTTCATTTTTAAGGCCCTCAAATTAGTCCAAAAATTACCTAGTTTTGTCACTAATTCATTTGGTCCTCGCTCACGGTCATGACATAAAACGGTAAAAATAAATGTGTGAGTATCAGTGCCACTTCTCATTTATATTTATATTTGTCCCTAAATACATTCTAAAGCATAATATATAAAGAAATAAAGTGGCAAATAAATATAAAATGCATGATAATAACACTAAATAAATTAAAATAAAGCGAAATAAGAGATAATAAAAGAAAAAGAAAAAAGAAGAGATAATAATACTAAATAAAAAAAACAGCAAGTAAATAAATAATAAACAAAAAGAAAATAAAAATAAAAAAAAGAGGGAAAAGAGATAATAACATTAAACTACACTAAAATAAAGCAAATAAATGAATAGTAAAAGAAAATAAAAGATGAGATGATAATTCTAAAAAATACTAAAAAAAACAAAATAAAAATGCAAGAAATAAAAAAACTAAATAAATCAAGTAAATAAAAAAGGAAATAACACAAAAATAAACTAAATAAAGGAAAATAAAATAAAATAAAAAGGCATGAGATAATGTTGCATATTTCTAGATATGCTTAAAATAAATATAAAAAAAAAAGAGAAAAAATAAATAAATCAAAGCTAGATAAAAAATAAAGAAAAATGCAAAAAAAGAAATACAAAAAGGGGGTGCAGATCTGAGAATGGGGGTGCAATAGAAACTGCATATAGGACAAAACATGTAGGTCCCACTGGTCAAGGGGGGAAGAAGTCAAGTTCTTCTTCCTCCGCAAGAACTCTTTTACGTGACACCACAAACAACACCAACATCATTACTTTCAATAACTCAAATCTTCACCAAATCTAACAAACTAAAATACCATTTTGATTGTATTTTCACGCTGATCATGAATCTAAGCTTATATTTCATAGTGAATGTTTGTATAGAGAGAAAAGTGAAAAATAAGTTTTGACCCCAAAAAATAAAACTCAAAAAAACAGTGAATTAAACAAAAATAATTAAAGGGAAAGCATCATAACAACTCCAGGGGTATCAAAACATCAAAACCCACCTTAATTAAGCCTTGAAATGGTCTAACTCACTATCACTTTTTCTTGAGAAATTATGGTTTTGAATTTACGAATTTGGGTAGTATTTCTTGAGTTTTTGTGTGTGTTTTGGTTTGTTGGAAGTGTATGTGAACTTTTGGTTGAAGAATGGTGAAGTGTCATGGAGAAATGAAGATTTTGAAATTTTTGATGAAAATGGTGATTTTGGCAACTCTCAAATTCGGCCCCCTCTCTCTCTAAGTTGTTAGGTACTTATAGATGGAGTAACTTGGTCATCAAGAGTGCAAGAATTAGGTTAAGTGGGGAGTAAGAAAGGGTAGTTTGGAATTTTTGTAAAAAATGAGTTTTTTGTGACTTTTTTTGGATGATTTTTTGGTGGTGAATGATGATGTGTTGGATAATGATGGAGTGTTATGTGTGAAGATGACTCTAGATAGATACACAAATTGTGGTGAAGGAAATGAAATGGGAGTGAAATGTGCATTTTGGGTGAATTTGTGAAGGTTAGTGTTTTTTTTAATTTTTGAAAATGAATTTTGTGACTTTGAAAATAACAAAACAAAATGGTGTAAAGTTTGTGATATTTGTGAATAGAAATGTAATAGAAATGAGATGAATTGTAATTGGAATGTTTGGTCTGATGAAATTGAGTTTTCTTTAGAACGAAGTAACAAAATAAAAATGTGAAAATAAATAAATAAATAAATAAAAAATGCATAAAAAAAAGGAAAATTTGAAGTTAACTTGTAAAACAAGTAACTAAGGGAAAAAACAATGATGTGGATGCATTTGGTGTGAAAAAAAGGTTAATTAATTACAAAAGAAAATTCGAAATAATAATAAAATAAATAAAAAACACATTAAAATAAATATAAAAAAAAGAATAAAACAAAAAAAACATAAAAGAAAATAATAAAACTTAAAATGGTCGCCTCTCGGAACCAAAATGAGGTACTTCAAAGTAACCTCTCTGCCGAAATTTCGTCTAAAACGACGAAACTTCTCAGCCTTTAAAATAAGAATAAAAATTTTAACTGGTCAGAATTTTGGGTATGACAGACCACATTGCACCAAGAGTTTAAGTGGTCCACAACATCTAAGGACCTCTATAAATAAGTGTTCTCCGGTTTTCAGCTTCAATACCAGCAAAACACACAAACACACCAAAGAAAACCATGCAAATTTTTGTCATTAAGCTGATGATCTTTCTCACGCAGTCGCAAATAGATAGCTCTCTATTTGACCATGTCCGCGTGATGAAGATCCTCCGCATGCTGGAAAAAATATATATATACAAAGAGGTTGCCCTATATTTGAATATCAAGAGGTTTCTATGAGTTAGATCTTGCTGTCTGTCAGATGAATATGTCATTTGGCAAGGCAGCAGGATCTAACTCAGAGAAAACCTCTTGAAACACCTTCTCTTTTAAGCATTTATTACTTATTTTCCAAGAAATCTATCTAAAAAATCCTCCAAATAGGCATTCTGGTGCTGTTCGGATTAAATATTCCGGAATGTTTTTGTCACTTCCGGAATATATAATCTGGATTCCCTCGGTTTCACTTGGACGGTGCGTTTCACCACAGGTTTGGCTGGTTACTAGAGTTTTAATGTGTTTTTTGGACGGGTTTGAACGACAAACATGTTTTCCTTGACTTCCAAATGACCTAGGACTTGGTTTAGGCTATAAATAGGTTTGCATGTTTGCCAAATTCCTTCATTCTTCACTTCATCTCTTTTCTTTCATTTTCTTCAATTTTTTGAAGTTTTGTAGGAGTGTTCGTGGTGTCATGGTCATTGTTGACCGTTCTGACCCCTGCAGCTTATGCGGGGGTTATATAACGGTCAACAGAGAGCCTTGACATAAAAAAAAACGCTAATATTTCATATCGACGTTGTCCGGATTTTAAAATCCGAAAATCACTAACAATCTAGGTTGGAAAATAAAATCCGGACCAAGGGTAATTTTGGCATTTTTGCAGGGCGCGTGAGAAGGCAGCAGGGTGGGAAAAGTAAATCTCCTCAAGTTATGATCCAAGCTCAATACTGTGAATGGAATTGGCCCAAATGATGATCCAAGTCCAATATTGTGATTGGTAAAACGACTTTTGTAGCAAGACACATGTCCATTGTGCATGTAAGACAAATTGCATTTCTCATGTAATGCATGATAGCAAAGTGGATGGTGGTTGCATGTATTGACATGTTGCAAGATGCATGAGATGCAAGTGACAAGTTGCACATTTGGAGTTTGCATGTAAGACAAGTGGCTTGTTGCATGTAAGGAACTAAGACTTACCTCTCCTATAAATAGCAAGCTCATTCTCATTGTTCCAATACCAGAGAAACCTATCACATCCATATAATTTCTGAATAGTCTCCTCCTGTATTTAAGCAATGGCAACCAATTATCTTACTTGGGTGACCATTTTCATCTTTGCCATGGCTCTTTGTACCAATTTATCTTGTGATGTTGTACGTGTTCCATTAGTAGGTAAGTAAGGGCCCGTTTGTTATAGCTTTTTTTAAAAAATCAGAATCTAAAAAAGAAAAATCTAAAAACAACTTCAAATGAGAAAACAGCTTCTCAAAAAATAGATTTTTTTTAGAGGAGAGAGAAAATATGCTTTAAAAAATTGAACTAATTTTGTAACAAAAAATCTCTTTTTTATAGTTGTATCTAAACAAACTAAATTATTTGTTTAAAAAAAGTGATTTTTATTACAGTAAACAAACTCATAATAGATTCTGATTTTTCATAAAATCTCTAAAATATAATCTCTAAATTATTTTATGTCAAAATCACTTTTATTTGAATCCGTAACAAACGGGCACTAAATCACCTGTTTTAATTACAAATAACAGAAACTATTCAACTAGAGAATTATATATAAATTAACTGATATATGATTTTCTATGATGTTTAATTAATGAACTTATCATGAAGTGTATTTTGTTATGCAGTTAGGAGATGTATCGATTGCGTGTGTTGTACTCCACCACCCCCAGGCTCTTGCTGCAGCAAGTGTCGTGCTTCTCCAATTCAAACTAAGACCATTGCTCAATCTCCATAATAGGGAAATCACATTTCTTATTATAACAATAACACCATATATAAAGATCTTAATTATATCTTTTAGGATTTATATCTTTTAGAATAAGATGAGTCTCTTAATTGCCACTTACATCATCAAGGATTGAATGCACAACAATAAGATAATTGGATCTAAAAAGTTATAAACTGGTGAATGAGGTGTTAATGATTCAATTTGGGTCGGTTTTAATTAGGTTTAATAGCAGTTTTGACCCTCTATATTTTAAGAAGTTGCGATTTTGACCCCTAACAAAATAAAATACAAAACCGCCCCTTAAATATTGTCCCTTTTGCAGTTTTGGCTCCCATGCCAATTTTGACCAAGTCAATGCACACGTGGACACGTAATTTTTTTTAATTAAATTATTTTATTTTATTTTTTTAATAATTAAAAAAATAAAAAAAATTCTTTTTGTGTTTAAATAAATAAATGGTTCCCCTAAATATACCAACATTAGTCTCCCTAAAATATTCCTTAGGCTTTTGATCCCTCGAAAATTCTCCAAAATTTAATCAATTTATGTCTAACCTTCATATTTTTTAATGAAATTTTTCAGAAATATGTAGAATATTATGACAATCTCTTCCCAAAAAAGATATAATTTTTTAGAAAAACATAAATTAAATATAATTTTTATATTTTAGGTGTTAAAAAATTCATATTAAATTCATTTAAAAATGACAAAAGTGTTTTTTATACAAAAGAAAAATATGAAACAACCAGACCCTTAGACTTATGCTAGCTTAATGGTAAGAGGTTGTGAATATTTTTCTAGAAAAAAAATAAATTATTTTCTCTCTCCCTACATGCCAACTACGTAGCATATTTGCTTAAGAATTACAAATCCTATATAAAGCCTTTATGAGACAGCAAATCTTTACTCTGTTTCTGAGATAGGCAAAAAAACACTTGCATTCAGTTATCAACTTTCTAATGGGTTTCAAACACTATTCAGATAATAACTATGACAGGTTTATCCCAAATAGATCAGCCATGGATTTCGGTTATGCTCAATATATGCTAACAACGAAGGATGCTACATTGGGAAAACAGAATGATTCATCATCAGCATGGAGTGAACTCTACCAGAAAAAACTCTTGGAAGCCGCCGACCTCCCAATGCGGATATTGGCCTTCCGCAACAAACCCACAAAACCTAAAAATACTCTTTCTCCTCCTCCTCAATCCAATCCCTCAAAACCTAGACACATTCCTGAGGTAACCTGTTTTTTTATATGCTCGATAATAATTTTAGGTTTAAATATGTATTTAGTCCCCGGTAAAATAAACACTTGAAATCGGTCCATTTTATTTTGTCCATTCTACATACCATAAGGACTATTTTTTATTTTTTTGCAAGTCTTAAATCAAAACATGATAAAAAATAAAATGTGGTATTATTTGCAAGGACGAAAAGTAAAACAAATATTTTTAGAGAGACTTGAACAAAAAGTTGTATATTTGAAGTACTACATACATATTTAAACCTTTAATTTCAATTTTGCATGTTTTTTGATGTGTTTGTGAAAATGATTTTGCAGAGTTGTGAGATAACTTTGAATGCCACAGATATCTTGGAATGTTTCCCCTTGAATTTATTAGATTGGGGTAGAACTGGTGTTCTTTCCATCGCACTCAATGATACAGTTGTTCTTTGTAGTGATTCCGATGGTTTCTATGATTCTGTTGCTCTCCCTACAACGTTGGAAGATGGTCCTATCACAAGTGTTAGCTGGGAACCAGTTGGACACATTTTAGCCATTGGTTTGATGAATTCCATTGTCCAGCTCTGGGATACATCTACTATGACACGGGTAAATGCTGCTCGTATTCTTTGTATTGTTTTTAAACTTGAAATTGTTCTCTATTCTCATGTTTGTGTGGTTTTATTTTGGTCACTGCTGCAGATTAGTACATGGAGTGTCGGACACAGATTTGCAGTGAGTTCATTGGCTTGGAACAACAGTCATATTCTAACAACAGGAGCATTGGATGGTAAAATAGTGAACAATGATGTTAGAGTCAGAACTCATATAGTTTCAACTTACAGCGGACACACACAAGTGTGCGGGCTCAAGTGGTCTCTCGATGGCCAACAATTGGCTAGTGGGGGAGGCGATAATATCATTCACATATGGGATAGATCTGCTGCTTCTTCAAATTCACGGCCCACAAGTTTGAGGAACACACAGCTCCTGTCAAGGCGTTGGCTTGGTGTCCATTTCAGCGTAATTTATTAGCTTCAGGTGGAGGTGAAGGTGATCAATGTATTAAGATGTGGAACACGCACACGGATGCACGATTGAATTCTGTTGACACGGGATCAGAAGTAGGCGCTTTGCTCTGGAACGAAAAATGAGCGTGAGCTGCTTAGCTCACACGGTTTCTCTCAGAACCAACTTACTCTTTGGAAGTATCCTTCCATGTTGAAGATGGCCGACCTTAACGGTCACACCTCAAAGGTGCTGCACATGACACAGAGTCCAGATGGGTGTAAAGTGGCATCTGCAGCTAACGACAGGACTGTGAAAATTTGGAATATCTTTGGAAACCCAGCAGCAACAGCACCAAAGACAAACCATCAGCTCTTTGCTAATTTCAACCGTAGCAGTATCCGTTGAAGAGGAAGTCTTGTGTCTGTAACTGGTGCCGAACCCTTAGTTTTGTATAAAATATATGCTTTATTTATGAGCACTAGCATGTAAAGATTGCAAACATTGTATTATACAGAAAAGTTGATAAGATATATTATTATTAGTTTGAGTTACAAATCTTAATTTTATGTTCTTACCTATATTCCTTTCATTTTATTTTTTCATTTGGTTATTAAGATAGAATGAAATCCATGACATTTTGTTTTGTTGTGAAGGAAATCTGCCTTCACATTGGTTGGTTCTCATGATGGGCATTCTGCCCACAAGGTGTTTCTAGAGTTGTCTTACTCATCAAGCTATGAACTAAGCATAGTTTTGTGGTTATAAGTTATAACCCATGATAGCATATAAACTAAGCTTAATTAACAATTGAAATGCAAAGACATCACCCCACACAAAACATTCACATTGCTAATAAATCAAATTCAACCATAATCGATTACTGTAGGATTAATGGATACCCTCTGGTACACTAAGACATTCTATTTCTCAAAGTCAAAGTATACTGGTAGAAGATCAGAACTACTTCTCAGTAGAGAACTAGAATGCTTGGCTTGAACAACTAACTTGATGCAGAAACAATTCATCTCCGAGCCTTCCTTAAAACGTTATGTGTTTTAGTGTTTAAAATTAAGTATCACTATCATGTTTTTATCAAAACAAGAATGAATCCTAATTTTAATTTGATGTTGTTGGCTAATTGGTTTAGTCAACGAGAGTGTTAGTCAACATTTTTCTGTTAATAACAGTGAGCAGTTTGTTAGTTGGTTGACAAGGCTTTAAGAAGTTGTTATGCATAGCCTTTAATTCATTGTTCCAGAAACCATTGTTTATCTTGTGTTCATTGTGAGGATAATCTGTAACTAAGTTGAGAGAGATTGTACTCATCAAAGAGATATTGATCATCGATAATTGTGGCTGCCGTGGATGTAGATTAGAGTATATTGCTCTAATTCAAACGATATAAAGTGAAAAATACCAACTTGGTTAAAATAGTTATATTTACAGGACTCTATAGTTTTAAGTTGTATGCTACTTATATTTACAGCATATAATAGATCACTTTTGAATATAATAACATACAAAAATTCTTTCACCTGTGCAACACGCGTGTCTTATTCTACCTCGCTAGAGAGCTCTCGCCACTGATTCTATCAAAGGAGACAGAATATAATGCACTAGGTAAACTCTCAAGAGTGTATTTGAAGTCGGACAGAGAAGTGATCTTGTTTTCCAAACATTGTTTTAGTTCCATAACTACATGCCTCATGATTGGCCTATTGATGGAAGATTGTGCTACACAAGCCATTGCGGTATCCAAAGCTTTAGTTGCATAGTTAATATCAAAGTCTCCCTGTAATCTCGGATCAACAATATCTTTTACCTCCCTTTCCAGCAGCATGTCACTGACCAACTGAACAATATGGATTTTGATTTCGGTTTTGGTTATGGCTGGTTGTCCTGTAATTATCTCAAGCAAAACTACTCCAAAGCTGAAAACATCACTTTTTTCTCTCAACCTGCTTAATCTATTGTACCTGAAAAATACAAATTTGTAACTTAATCTATGTATAAACCAAAAGTGAAAAGGAAAAACTAAAATGTTGTTTCAAAGGTAACACCCTTTAGTGGGCTTTGGCTTTTCCCATTTGGGTTTGAGTTAAAATAGTACTACTTCTATCCATTCTTAGAAGTTACATTTAACAATTTCACATGTTTTAAGATATCTTAATACATGTGAAACTTATATTGATTTTTTTTCTTTCAAATGAAACTTATATTTCAAGATATCTTACTCCGGGTCGAGGTATCCAGGCGTGCCAGCAATAACTGTGGAGAGATGAGTTTCACCTTCATTAGGAAAAATCTTGGACAATCCAAAATCAGCTAATTTACCTTGTAATTTTTCATTTAGTAAGATGTTTTTAGACTTAACATCTCTATGAACAATTGGTGGATTGCAACCATGATGCAGATACTCCAATCCTAAATTTGAAGGTTCAAATTAAGTTAAGTTAGTTGCCTAAAGTATTTCTCTTTATGAGATATATTTTGATTGATCAAAATCATGGAACTAATGGCCAAAAGGATTCATACTCACCTTCTGCAACATCCACTGCAATTTGAAGTCTTTGATTCCAACTCAATATATTACCGTTTTTATCTGCATTCATGAAACAGTCTTAACCACGCAATTCATAACCAGGAAAACAGACATATCTATCTTGGCATTTGGTTTAGAATAACAAAGAAGTATTGTAGATGAAAACAGACATATCTATCTTGGCATTTGGTTTAGAGCAAATCTTTGACTTAATTTACCTGGTTTATATTTTTTGGACATCCTTTGACTATTTAGAAGTTTTATGCAGATGAGAGATATTCACAAAAATTAGGAATTACTTGAAAAAATTTAACATAACTGTAACCAGAATTATAACATGTTAGAGAGAAATAAAATTAATGGACTGACATGATCATAAACAATACCTGATAAATGGTTGGCTAAGTCTCCATTGGCCATATACTCATAGATGAGAGCCATATTGGTGCCATCATCACAGTAACCTATAAGATTGGTCAAGTATTTATGATGAACTGTAGCAAAAAATTTGGCCTATGAATCACAAAGAAAAACCATATTTAGTTAACATAAAATTCATTAACTATATATATATATATATACCGTACACACACACATATGCATAATACAATTTTCAAGTGAATTAATCATACAACCTCTGCTTGAAATTGCAGATATCCTTGAGCTGATGAGGAAGATAGCATTTTGACAGCTACCTCAGTATTATGATCAATCCAGCCATGGTAGACTGTTCCAGATGCTCCTTTCCCTACAACCTTCTCAAAATTTCTGGTAATTCTTAATACTTTTTCATAGGTGAATTCTTGTTTTTTCGACTCTAGTTCCTGCTTTATTCTTGAATTAGCACCCAGCTTGATCAGATTATGGGAAACTGGGAAGAAGCAAACACAGTTTTTATTCTTGAATTAGTATCATATTTGTTTGAGTCTAATTTTGACACACAGAGTGTGTCAGTCAACCAATCATTAATCTTCACATTCATATGAAATTGTCATATTTAAGATGGTATATAATTAGTTTGACAGTGTAAAAGATTTTTAAATTTACATCGCATACCAATTAAATCCTATATTTTTATACATGTTGTTTTGCTCCCAACAAGGCCAATAGAATAGAAAACAAAATGTACCTCGGTATCTCTTATTGTAAATGCGAAAAGAAATCACTGCTACTGCTAGTATCAAGAAAGCTCCACCAATTAATGTTACCAATGGAACTACAACCTTATTCCCATTCCTTTTGTTGCATGAACCTGAGGTGCAAAGATCTGGATTTCCACCAAAACTTGCATTTACAGTAACAAATAATCACGTTATTTATTTGATATTGTCTGATACCTTAAATTTTTGTAATATAATTATGATATAAATCACTAGCTCATGACATGGAAAATGAAAACAGAATAAATATTACTTAAATGTGAAACTTGAACTTTTTAAAAAAAAAAAAAGAGTGAAACTTGAAATCGAACATACTTGAATTGGAGCGTACTATTCTCTGAACGCACAAGGAGTTGTATTGGAATTGCTCCTGATAACTGATTTCTTTCAAGGTTTCTTCCATAAACAAATACAAGATTACCCTTTATACATGCTTGCATAAAAATATGTAAAAAAAACCATACAATTTGTCAAAATTCTATCCAGATGTTCAGGTCTATGAAGCGCGAACTCTATCACAGACACTTGAGACGACACAGACATGTTAACACTGCTAATTCAAAAAATATAGGACACCAACACCGAACACACACACAAATTGTGTGTGTGTGAGTGTGGCATCTAAATTGAGCAAATTGTTTTGTTAAAAAAAAAAAAACAAATCTGAAACAAAATATTATAGTTTTTTATCTTCATTCATCCATCTACAATTATGAGAAGCTAAAAATGATGTAATAAAATTTAATGTCTTTAAGCCCTTCATTGATCATCACATCTTTGACCCTGGTCAGTGGCGGTTCTAAGGCCCGGCGAGCCCGGGCACTTGCCCGGGCTCCGGCCTAAATTTTTTGCAATTTCTTATGTAATTCCCCCTGAATTTCTTGTATAAACTCCTATAAATTGGACAATTTCTT
>Ga0315914_1009573_pt1 | contig 12394 bp, 6 predicted proteins | sample MpolenodulesMG_FD_203920 | JGI IMG/M metagenome (GOLD analysis project Ga0315914, IMG submission 203920) | Medicago polymorpha root nodule microbial communities from Los Angeles, California, United States - elongated nodules | ecosystem: Host-associated > Plants > Roots > Nodule | place: USA... | reverse complement strand
AATATAAATGTTAATATAAATTCTCAACAATTACATAAAAAAACCTCATTTTATTAATACTTTGATACAATTACATAATACATAATTTGATACATTTTATTGGAATAAAGTAAATATGCTTCTTTGAGGTAAAAATATACCAGCTTAGGGGTAACAAAGGATCAAGGTCGGTGGCAAAAGAGACCAGCCTTCTTGGGGCAAAAAGACACTATCCCTTCGGGGTAAGTATAAATGTGGTTCTTTTTATACCCCAAGAAAGAGTCTTTTTATCCACGGTAAAAAGATTTTGGGAAAAGAAGCAAATTTACATTTACCCCGAGGGTTGACCTCCTTGTGCCCCAAGCCGGTTGGCCTATTTTACCGCCTTCCTTGACCCTTTTTTACCACTAAGTTGGCCCCAAAAAAACCTAAAAAAAACTAAAACTATAAAGGTGAAAGAGTGAGGAGGAGAAGGTAGTGTATGGTGTGAGAAAATAGTGAGTTTTGGATGGGCTATTTATAGGGTGAAATGGGTAGCATATGTTTTATTGGTACTAAATGCAGTCAAAACATTCAAAAAAACATGTAAAAATGAGTTAAATTGAAGGTTGAATAACTGACCAACTTCAAAAAAACGTGTTCTTGAACAAATTCCACCGGCCAACTTAGCGTGAGTTAAGTCACGCTAGTGTTAACCTTGGCGTGAATTAAGTCACGCTACTGTGGCCGGTTGTTCCACACTTTTGTTAATTTTTGCCCTTGTCTTATGATTGTGTATTTAATTAATAAATTCCAATAAAGTAAATAAATAAATTAGAATAAATTCAGCGTAAATTCGAATAAAAATTACGTATTCAATAAATTCGAATAAAAGTTACATTATATTACTTTCGGGAATTCAGCGTAAATTTGAATAAAAATTGTGTATTGAATAAATTCGAATAAAAGTTACATTACATTACATTCGGGAATGTACCTTCCAACTACAACAATTATCTTGCCTATGAATGGGGTAAATTCAAACTTGCTAAGCAGCAACATTCCAGCATTCGACCAGCATTTCTACTGTTCCATTCAAAAGATTAAATTCTTGTTATTCTTGGTTTAAATGACGGTATTCAAGTGTCAAAAGAACAAGGTTCATTCCTTGACACTTCAATACCTTCATTTAAACAAGCCTAACAAGAATTTAATCTTTTGAATGGAACAGTAGAAATGCCAGTCGAATGCTGGAGTCCTGCCGTTTAACAAGTTTGAATTACTCCATTCATAGGAAGATAATTGTTGTAGTTGGAAGGTGCATTCCCTACCTAATCACGATCTTCTGGCGGAATCAGACTGTTGATTATATCTTCAGTTGATCTCAGCAACGTTACCCGCTTATCGATCCACTGGAACATGTTGTGCTCCCAAAACATGCTCTTCACGTTTTCGTTGTTCGTTAATTCCACCCAAGTGAATGATACTCTTCCCTCGTCGAGCGTTGGACGTTTATACCGAACGTATTTCACCCTCCTTGTGTCTTTGGGGTGAACTCCTTGGTTGAATTCATTAAGTTGATCCTTGAGACCTCTTAACGTTACACCAAGGCACCGAACCTTCAACCTCTGAGGTTCTCCGCCGTTGAATTATGCATGAACGTCGATCCACCCGGCCATTGCTTCAAATCTACACAATAAGAAATTAGAAACAATCAATGAAAAACTCATTCAAACATTTCATCAAACACTTGGAGTGCAAATTATACATAAACCCTAAAAATGATGACTACAACATAAACATGCAAACATCTAAACAATTAAGCAATATAAGTGATTTACATGTAACATTGTATGATTTCTTAGCAAAAAAATCAAATTTAAACTAAACCCTAAAACTAAAAAAATCTAATCTAAGTGTAAAAAATCTAACATAATCATGCAAACATCTAAACATCATAACAATTAAGCACTATAAGTCATTTACATGTAACATTCTATCATTTCTTGCAAAAAAAAAATCAAAATTAAACACTAAACCTAAAAAATTCTAGTTTAAGTGAAAAAATCTATCATACCAACATAATTTAAGTGAAAACTTACTTGTTCTTGTTGTTGGAGTGTTGTTTGATTTGAAGTTGAAGGAATTTCAGAGTTGGGTAATTTGAGAGAGATTTGGGAAAGATTTGAGATTGAAAATGAGAAAATGAGGAAAGGAGGTTCTGCCTAGGCTTATCACAGCACGCAGCGTGACTTAACTCACGCAGGGGCAATTTAAACAATTACTTTGAGAATGAACAGAACCGTTTGGGTAAAGAGCAGAATTCTCACTGGTCGGTTTGGGGGTTTGGACTTGAATCCAAACCGAATCGATACCCATCCCTAGTCCTTATAATAGTCCACAATTAGGAGTTAAAATCCCAAGAGGATCTAACTCCACTATTAATGAAAAGTTAAAAGTCATCCTTTTAACCTTTTAAATATTTTTTTCCCAAAAAACTCAATGTAAAAGTATGATACGACATGTTGATGATAAGTTTTTAACAAATTTTTATATCTTATCCTTGTTTTTTTTTTTGTTAACTCTTCGGTTTTTATGGAAAATGGATCCTGGTAATTCGAAGTTAGGAACATCGAACTTAGGCTCTTCTAGATAATTCATCTTTGATGAAGTTCATTAACCCTTTGAATACAATTGCTTGGTTATATATTATGCTTTCTTCACAAACCAAAAAATAAAAATTATATGTACATTGAATAAGAAGCTTGATGTTGTGTTTTCTTTTTAAAAAAGTTTAGGTGAGTTGAACTTCAAGTAATCATTAGGGTCAGGGTAGACCTCAATGTTCAATGAACGCTCACAAAAGCACTTACCGATCACACATCAAAGAAGTTCTCACTTCGGCGGCGGAAATTGAACCCATGTTTTTACGAGTGAGTTAACTCCTTAACAACTAAACCAAACTTTATTGGTAAGTAGTAGATAATGTGTTTTAAATGTACAAAACAATAATATAAAAAAATAAAATCAAATTTAAATGATGATATTGCACATGTGACATAATTTTATATGCTTAAAAAATGTTAACTTCAACTTTAAATAAATGCCTCAATTTGCAATGGATTATAATAAGATGCAAGTTTTTCTTATGCTGCACATCAAACTAGTTCTAAGCTTAATGAAATAGTCCTATTTATACAGATTCATTGCCAAATGAAATATATGCCTCAAGTTCTGAGCCAGACTCTCCCAAGGATACCTTAATACTTCATCATTTTTTGTCAGTGTTCCACACTATGTCCTGCAACCCTGATGAAAAGGTTTTGTAGAACTGCATATAAATCAATGAATAAGATGTTAAAAAATGTGGTAATCACTTGTTAACTAACCAAAATATTAACACTTGTTTAAGCAAAGAAAATAAGTAAAAAGAAAAAGATCACTTGCCAAACACATATAAAGAGCAATTTCAAATATAAATAGATTTGTTAATTTTTTTTGCCCAAAAACTAAATTGAGAATCCAAATAATGTTCACATGCCTTGTGAAACTCTAGTGTGTCGCCGCCTGTTTTTCGCAGCTCCACCATATGCAAGGAGGGAGCCACTTCGAAAACCTGTAACCATAAGCAAACAAAAGGAAGAAACCAATGAAAATGTATTTGATATAATGGTCACAATTTCAGACTATTTTATAAAACCTTTGGTAAAACATAGAGTATAGCGTGGCGAACCGAAATCCATGCCTCAAAAATCAAAACAAGTTCACAAGAATAAAGTCAAGCGATATGGACTCATTGCGGTTGGGATATCACCGCATTCACACAGACATTGCATTGCTGACACTTTGATTCAGATCAGACAATTAACAAAATATGCTGATTTGGATTATTATTTTTAAATCTAAAATATCAAACTTGAAAATGAGATCATCCGATTTGGATCCAACTGTCATCGATGTGCTGATTGTGTGAATTCATGGTATGCTGACAGTAGGTAATCTTGATTGATGACCAAAAATAGTGAATTAAGAATCTATGATATCAATTAGATGAAAGTGACAACATAAGAAAATTGGAATTACCATTCTTTGCCATAAACATTTAACAATATTTTGCCTAACTACACATACAGCAAATGCATACAATCATACAGGAATGCATCAGTACCTCAGTAGCCACTGAAAGGTGACCCTTCCTTCCACTTTTATCACCCTGCAGCTTCATCTGCATAATTAAAATGTAGATAAATCAAGTACTATATGTATAACATTAACAATTTAAAACTTCAATCCTTCGTTGCAGTGATTAATCACATGAATGAAACATCGTATAAAATACAGTAAGACCAGTGCTTGTATTTGTTAAGAAGAGATACATTATATTGTTAATCTGTTACCTTATAATTTCGCTTGTGAACATTAAATCCGAGAGGTTTGGCAGCCTCCTCAATCTTAGACATAATTTCATTTGCAGGACGCTGTGAAGCGAAATGTGTTTCGCGCTTTACAACCCCCTATGTTGTAAATAAGTACAAATAAAATGGAGAAAAAAGCATAATTAGCTAGAAAGAATAATCATAATCATTAATCATCAATATTTTGTTAGCTAATTACTTACTGCTACATTAAAATGTTGAATAGAACATACTAATTTTTTTCACACACCTTTTCCTTTTCAAATAAATTGTCGAGATTGAAGCTGTCCGATCTAGAAATAAGCTCAAAAGCATTCATTGACACCGGTTTCTCTTTGGTCTCGGTCACAAGGTTTTCCTACATGTCAAAGAAAAGTTATTTATTAGTTGTATTTTAGGTTTTAAATTGCTTCTGCAATCACATCGCGATACTTAATATTGGGAAATATTATGGTTAAAGACGGTTAATGAGGCCACATCGCGAATGCAATACAATCACGGAGACACCAAAAAGCCTTTGATGTATCTAAGTGCATTGTGTTCCTATAATTTATGCAAGATATTTAATAGACCTATTGGGAAAAAAAATGCATTAGACAGTACCTTGGAATCATTGAAAGCAGCAGCAACATCATCTACATTGACATCCTCTTCCTCGGTAAAACATGCCGGCTTGTATCCTTTTCTGAACCATTCATCTTCCAAGATTTCAGGAATCTTTATCCTCTACACAAAACAAACCAATACATAAGCACAAATATAACAATCGCTTATGCTATAAAAACTTCATTAAGCTGAACAATGCCAAGTAGGGAAAACTGCATTAAGCCTTCTATGCCAAGTAAGAAAGCTTTCGGTCAAAAACTCACCGTTAGAGGGTTCGGGTTAAGTATAGACTTGAGCAGTTTCTTTGCCCCGGGCGAAAACCAAGATGGAAATTTGAACTCAGCTCTACCAATCTGAAATATATGACATGATTTTCACCCCAAAAATCATGAGCAACTTCTGTTTCACTTTTTATTCTTTTGGATTACTATATATATTATGAAATCACTCACTCTTCTATACAGTGCACTTAGATTTGGCTCATCAAACGGCAAGTACCCGGCCATTAGTACAAAGAGAATGACTCCACATGACCAAATATCAGATGAAGAACCAACATAACCTCTATCATTAAGCACCTGATACAAAACGACACACCAAATAACATTTACTTTAGTTTGAGAAAACAAAATGAGTCTTTCATTTGATCCACTAAGAAATAGTACTACCTCAGGAGCAACGTAATTCGGTGTTCCGCATGCCGTGCGGAGAAGTTCATCCTCCTGTAATAAATATATATATGAATTTAACAAAAGTGAGTCCTCCTAAGGTTATGCAAATGTAACACTCATCTACTAGGTTAAAGTATAATCCAAAACCAAATTATTACCTGCTGTGAGTATGTACTTAATCCAAAATCTGAAACTTTAAGAACACCATTTGTGTCTAAAAGAAGATTCTCTGGCTGCAAAATAAAGGGAGCATTAGTCTTTTGATTAATTTAACTCAAGAAAGGGTAAAAATAGTTTATTCTTGTTCAAAACTAACAACTTATTAATTAAATTACAGAGGAAATAAGAGGATTAAGGAAGTTGTTAGACCTTCAAATCTCTGTGATACACTCCTCTACTATGGCAATAATCAACTGCATTGATTAGTTGTTGGAAATAACTTCTTGCTTCCTCCTCAAGTTTCCCATGTGTAGCCTATAAATTAATTTACCAATCAACCATAGAATTCTTGAGGTCTAATCAATTAGATGCATTTTCCAATAAATATTTCATGAATAATGAGCTATGGAATACAAGCACGTACAGAGGACACGACACTAACACATATAATAATTTTAAAACATGGAAGTGATTGAGTCTAACTACATTTGTCAGTATCATGCCGCTCTGCAAGACTGACGCATGTCTGATACTGAGCACAAATTTAGTCTGAAGCATGAGTGTTATATAGGTGTTAAAAAATCTTTATATGTAAACATCAATATACTTTGAGAAACACAACTTCACATATTCCAAAACAAGAAAAAAGGGAAAATGTGAAATAAAGGAAACAACTTACAATTTTGTCAAATAGTTCTCCTCCATTAACCAACTCTAAAACAATGTAAATCTTTGTTTTGCTTGCCATCACCTGTGTTTAAACAAAGAACAATTAATGTTATTTTTTCACAGTGCATCCACTTCCAATTGGTTTTCTTATACAGTAAAAAAAAAACCTACTGTTAATAAAAAAAATTACAGATGATAAAAAACAAACATTATATTTAGCTGTTCTTGAAATTTTAGAAGAGATGCTATTAGTCATAAAAAAAATTATTGCAAAGTTAGGGATTCAACTATTAAGCATATTGAAAACGTGAAATTAGATTATTTGAAAAAACAACTTAATAAAATATTGTTCAATAATCATTTATATATAAATCTGCATAAATTTAAAAATAATTTATGACAATAAACTATTAGATGAACATATATAAAAATAGGACACATTATAAACTATTTTAATTAGTTTTAATTTGACTGGATTTTTTTAAGGAATTTGACTGGATTTTGTTTTTCGTACAACTTTTGACTGGACTATAATCAATTTTAAAAAAACAGTAATAATATAACAAAAAAAATATTCTCTTACATTTTTTTTGACAAAAAAAAAACAAAAAACTAGATAACAACAAGGTACCTCAATTATTTTGATAACGTTTGGATGATTAATCATCTTCATAGCTGAAATTTCTCTCTTCAACTGCCAAATTCAAATTCATTACAAGAAAGAAAAAAAAAAATCAAAGATCAGTGTCGTAAAAAAAAATAGCGCATAATTGATGAATTCCATCACAATGAGTGAATTTGAATTTATAACTTATAACGAATAAGATTTCCTCAAAAAAAAAAAAACGATAACGAATAAGATAACCGATAACAGATAAAAGTGTACCTGATCCATCATCTTGTGTTTCAGTACATGATCACGATCAAGAATTTTGATGGCAACATAATCTCCATTTTGAACATTCTTAGCCAACTTCACCTTAGCAAAACTTCCTTCACCAATCGTTTTTCCCATCTCGTACTTCCCTACTCTAGTACGAGTTCTTGGTGGTACCTTATTACTCATCATGTACAAAATTTTGTACTTTCTTTTCTCTCTATGAATTCAACAAAATCAACGTTCAACACAAGCACCTTTATTTTCAGTTAAGTTTGGTTACTTAAACGTACTTGACACAAATTCAATGTTAGATACGCAAACTATTGGTATGTGTTCAAGATAGTGTTTTAAGGTAGTGACGAATGAGGATGGAGAAAGAGATATAGATGAAATAGTATATAGTATGATATATACAATGATTTAATACGTGTTTCAATCGTGTGGGGTCATGAGGAAGGTGTGGTCCCCACAAAAAATTGTGGTTTTTGGTAGAGAGGGACAAGACAAAAATATATACATGAATGCCAAACTAAAACATGTGTTCCCTAGGCCATGCATGCGTCTTCTTGATTGCTCTTGCTTACTTCACTGGTTTCCTGGAAACTTCCTATACTATTAATTTATCATTTTTTTTATATTTTTAAAAATTAATACCATAAATAGATGCATGCAAATGGTAAGAATGTTAAAATACCGTGTTTTATTTACTTTAAAAAATGATTATGCTTCATACCTAATATACTCCTTTAATGTTTGACTAGAATACATTTAATTTTTGTAAAACAATTTATCTTTACTAGACTTTCGACCCGTGCGCTCCACGAGTCCTATCGACTATAATAGAGTCAAATCATTAAATTGATTTAGTGAAGAATAAGTGATGAATTAGAGGTAATAGTTAGGAGAGAGGGGCAATCTTTCAAAGAGAATGAGAAATTGAAGTCCACTCATATGACTAACAATTTCCAATAATTAATTTCTCAGCTTGTTTCCATTGATCAATTACCTCCAACATAAATTTCCTCTCAATTCGTAATGAAACATTAAGGTCATGCATGTAATTTGAAATAAATAAGAGCAAATGTTGAATAAATAAATTTCATATAATTTAAATAAATTTAAAACCCAGAAACAACCAAATGAATCAAAAACTAAAAAAGGGCACTTGAGAAAACCATGAAAATATGAAGGAAAGATTTTAAAAAAATACATGTTGTGAACAAGATTAATAGAAGCTTTTAATACCTGTATGTATGATTCTGAAACTCAAAAGATGCAAGAGAAGTGAAATAGATGAGAGATCAATACAACACCATGAAAATAGAAGTGTTCATAAACAAATTGAATATTGTTTTTTAATAGAATGTTTTTCCCTTCTTACATGGATGTGTTTTTTCCCTCCAATGTATAAATATATTGGTTATTATGAGATATCTATTATAAGTTGGAATGAGAATAGGAGTAAGGTGGGTATTGTAAGGTGTGTAAGTTGGAATAAAAATAGTAATGTGTTTTTTTATTGGATTATTGTATACTTCTCTTAAACTTTTCATAAAAAGATATCGACTATTGGATTAGAGAAAGATGGATGCAATAAACTCTAACATATGCTATATTAAAGCATGATATAAAAGACTTGGCATTAAAGATATGATATTAAAGCCTAATTGTATCCTTGACAAAAAAAAAAGCCTAATTGTATCATATGCTAGATTATGATAAGAGAACAAAATTAGAATGACATGACAAAAATTGAGGGCAAAATAGTCATTTTAGTCAAGTAGGATTGAGAATAGGGTTTGCACACTATTCTCCATTTTATTATAACTAGACTGCCGACACGGGTCTTATGTGCTAATATATGTTACAATAAATAAATATTTCTTCGAAAACATATCAAGACTAAAAACAGTATATTAACAATTGAAAAAATATATATTATCTCCATTAGCCAAATTCAAAGAGACTTTTTAAGAAAATAGAATAGGTTTCAAACTCACATATCATAGACCAATGTCCACAGAAAGTTGAATGGAGAATGGTCATGTCACCCATTTTTTTTTTAGTTTATAGATATTGAAGAATATATAGGAAATACTGAAGATTAATACAATAACATCATTGTACATCGAAGGTATGGGCTCTGACATCACAATCTTTATTTTTCTAAGGAGGCATAACATCCCAGACTTTTATAGATATTTTTTCCTTGATTAATTCCACAGTAGTAGCCCACATAAAATCCACATTAAAAATGGTATACTCAAATATAAGTGTAACATTCCCTACTTGATTTGGAACTATCCAATTGAATTTGGGTTATTATATATAAGTAAAAACAATTAAAGTTGGGAGTGTATTGCCAACTGAAACTGCAAATTGAAGTAAAATGTTTTGTGTTTAATACTAATATTTCATTCTTAAGCAATTGAATATATCCAGTTAATCAATTCAATGTTATTATCTCTCCATTATTGAAATATTTTGCTTTCATTCTTTACCTTATGGACTTAATGAGCTCAATATGATTTTATTGTGAGTCAGAGAACAACATTGAAATTAGGTTGTAAAAATAAGGGTAAAATAGACAAATTAAGTATTAGGGTTAGAGAATAGGGTTTGGAGACTTAGTAGGAAAAGAAACTTATATGTGGTAATAAAAAAAAAATATTATAGTTCTCTATTAAATAAATGATGTATTTTTAACTAAATAAATATTTTTAGTTAATCAAAAAAAATTAGGGTAATAGAAACATATTTTTTTTAGTTAAAAAAAATAAATTTTAACTCTTCATATTTTAACTGAAAAAATGAAGAGTTAAAATATGTTTTTAGTCTCCGTAAAATCACAATTTTTTAAGCTTAATCCCTATAAATTTTTAATGGTAATTTCAGTTCTCCATAATATTGTAGTGTTTAAAAAATAACCCTTGTTTTGAAAATGTTATACAAAAAATGAATATTTTTTCTTTTATAAAATAGTCCCTATAAAATGCAAATAAAGACTAACATAACCTTCTTTATGTTGATGATGTTCGAACTTTCATGAGAATCGAGACTCTTCGACAATTCATCAGTGTTTAGTATCTTAGTGTTGCTCCTTTGTAAATTGATTGATCTGCTTTTACATTCTTCACATAGCCTTCTTCACCCCAAAAAAACTAATAGTTGATGGAATGTGGAGGGAATGACACCAACAAATGTACTCATAGAAGGGACCACGATATACATTGTTGGTCAGAATATAGACCCTACTCTCAGATTTACAGAAACAACACCACTAGATTTTGAAGTTTTGTCATTAAATCAGTAATAACCATCTCATGTGGCATCAGATCTTGATTTTAGTGATAAACATTTCATCGCAAATCATCAAAATAACCACTCATCTTAAAGCGGAGAAAGTATAATAATCTTTTTTTTAAGGACAAAATATAATAATCTTTTTGAGAGGTTGATTATTATTATAATCTTTTTGAATTAATTTTCGCAATCAATCAATATATTTATTTAGAAGGTTGATTGTAGAAGATGGAGATTTTTCAAAAATACCAACCTTGCCGTTCTCCGTCATGCATGTCCTCCTCATTAATTTAGCTAAAAAAAAATTCAATCAATACTTAAAAAACAAAGAAAAACTAATCTTCGTGAACCAACCACTAAAGCATGAAATATCAATATTATTAATAAGGCAAATTTTATGGTAGACCCGGTATATTTGAGTGTACCAGTACACTCATTCTTTAAATTAACAGCTGAATGAGTTGTTTTTTTGAAGAAAAACATTTTCTTTTATCATTTATAATTATAATAACTAAATCATATTCATCAAAAGTGTCAATGAAATAAAAATAATTTTTTTTTGAATTTTTATCACTCATAATTGAGAACATTTGATTATTTTTTACGATAATATTTAAACAAAATTACAATAACTTTTATAAACAATGAAATGATATTTTCTCTTATAAAATGATGTTCTATGAAATATAAATATTGAGAAATAACTATTTATTACATAAAGAATGATCGTTTATTTATAAAATTATGAAGGAAGAGTACCGGTGCAAAAGTGAGGGTAAAGTAGAAGGTCCCTGTTAATAATTGTCCTAAACCAGTATGGCAGTATCGTATGTACCATATCATGCCACGTGGATTTGACTTTATTTAATTAATTAATTTAAAACTTGAAATGTCTTTTAACCAACCAGCTCCTCCTTCCTTCCATTTGAGAAATCAGTGTCGCAGTCGCACCTCCTTCTCCTGAACCCAACTGTCGGTCATGCTGTCTGCCTCACTGCTTCAATCTGGTTTGTTTCATTATTATATATCTTTAAATTTTGTATTATTTTTCACTTTCTGGGATCATCAATGAAATTATTATTATGTTTTTCAGTGGGTGCTCTGCTAGTTCTTTCTTTGTGAAATATGCAGATTCATAATTCGCTTGTTCACACTGGTTTTACTGTGCCAAATATATTTCAGTAGTTAGTTACATTACACTGGTATACTCTGGTGTTGTATTGGATAAGTATCATGTCCCCGACACTCACACATATAATAACATTGAATTATGTCATTTTCTCAGATCATTATCGTGTTAATGTGTCTGTGTCCAGTGTTCGTGTGTGAGTACCTTTTTTTTATATTTTTTATTTAAGGATTGTGCTTCATAGTACCTGACTCACTTTAGGGAATGAATCAAAAACTCGCTTTGTAATTCATTGAATAACTTATATATGTGGTCTATATAATATTACATCAGTTATTCAATGAATCAGTCATTTTTTGCTTATAATAGTGGTTAACACATTTCAACGACCGGTTAATGGCTATGTCAATACTCAATATCTCATGAACCATCAACTAAAGGAATTTAAACATTATTAACTACGATTTCAATTCTTCTAATTACATGTAGATTTGAACACTTGAAAATCAAGGTTAATCACGTATAAATTTGTGGTTAATAAAGTTAAGTAGATTGCAAAAATTCATATATCTATTAACCAAATCTGAAACTTCATTAACCAATC
>Ga0315914_1009572_pt1 | contig 12396 bp, 10 predicted proteins | sample MpolenodulesMG_FD_203920 | JGI IMG/M metagenome (GOLD analysis project Ga0315914, IMG submission 203920) | Medicago polymorpha root nodule microbial communities from Los Angeles, California, United States - elongated nodules | ecosystem: Host-associated > Plants > Roots > Nodule | place: USA... | reverse complement strand
CCCCCCCTCTCTCTCTCTCTCACACACACACACACTATGTTTAAGGATCATTTACCACCATGATTTATTTGCTCTATACTGTCGTAGTATGTCTTTTATCATACTATATCATTTAGACTTGAGAAAGGCCTGATAATTACCATTTCAAGCAATGTTTTCATCTTCAAAGAATTGGAAAGGAATAATTCTAATGTCCCTTCTTATCAGCCAAAGGAACAGCTCGTTTGATATCTAGCTTCTCTTTGTGTGCAGGTTTTTCCCAGCATTGCAATGGTTGAAACTTATACGAGATTGCTGCTTATTGCACCTCATTCACTTTTCCGTTCACATTTCATTGTAATTTCATTCTCCCTTCAGTGATAACCTTGTGTTACTTTTTTGTTTATATGTCAATATGTAAATAAACATATCTTAGCTTTATGATTCCATTTTCTGCTTAGGTGAAACTACTTTTGCTCTTAACTTTTGTTGAAATGTTAAACTGGGTACTAAATGTGTGAAGTTCCATGGTGGAACTACACATCTAGTGAAAGTTAGCTTTTAGCTTCGGATTAGTTTTTATATTGTGGAAATTAGTTATATGGACCAATGAAGTAATTGATGTAGCTTGTTGTTACAGTCCACGTGAAATTAATAATAATTATTTGTTTTTGTGGAGTACTGAGCAGACTATGAATCTCGTAAAATTACAATATAGCGTTGTTTTGTCTCTCACATTTTCTTGGTCAGGTCATTACTAAGTCCCTTTCCTTTCCACTGGTTTCATGAAGCATTTTGATAAATTTTGATGCCCATTCATTTTTCTCATATACTTCTTATTTGTTTGTTTGCTGATGTTATGATTACATATCATGAAAATGTCACTCGCAGCATTTGGGGCAAAAGAGTCCTTCTTTGTTGAGCAGGCCTGGTGTAACACTTTTGGTGCTTGAGATATTGAACTACCGACTACTTCCACTTTACAGGTGATTGTTTCTATATGGACTGTTTAAATTTCTTTTTTCCAAGATAAGTATATGTTGCAATTGTAAGGAGTCCCTGTATTTTTTTCCCATGTTTGTGACCTTCAGCTCAATAAGTGGTTTTAAATTTGAACACGACAAGATCATTTACCATTAGGGGTGCACATGGTTCATAGAGGAATCCAGCTTAGATTGTACTCAAACAAAAAGTGCTGAAAACGGCAAGGAAATTGAGAGGACTAAATTGCATCAAATAATAATAATAATTTAAATTAAAAAAAGAGGTCAACATTCATGGAGATTGTTATCGATTTGTAAGAATTTAGCGGTTGATAAGTAAAAGAAGAAAATAGGTTGGAGATTGATTTGGAGTGATGGTGGTGGAGAAGATATAAGAGAAGGTGTATTGATGCGACTGCGAGTTTGTGCCGTTTATGGGATTTGTGAAATTGGTGTAAACCAATTAAGTAGAATGGGTACACCTGTTTGTGCCGTTTACCGTTCTTAAAGTGATATGAGCTGGTTTGGTTAGTTTAGTAACTGGGCTTTTAACATATGGAAAGGTTTGGTTAGGGGAAGCCAAATATTTTGCACACCCTTATTTACCATTACATTTGGACCTTTTTACTCAATTGTGAATTTAGTTTTCAGAAATGGACTTAATTGAGGCTATATATTCTAGACTTTAATATCTTTTTCATTTGCTTTTGGTCCTTGTTTGTTTTAGTTCCTGTAATAACTGTTAATAGTGGAATTAGTCCTTGTATGGTCCATATTTCAGAGACTAAAATCAGTATGATCCCCATCTTACAGGACTAGAACAATTGTTAACAACTAGTACATAGACTAAAATCAAAAGCGAGGATCAGAAGCAAATTTTCCCATGTTTTAGGGGCTAAAACCAATTTTGTTTTACTGGAAATAAAAGCCAAAACTGTGTATTTGCATGTACAAAAAAATGTTCAAACCTATATTCTATTTTGCTGGTAATTAGATATGCCAAAAGTTATGATTTAAATATAAAAATATAAAAAATGTTCATTTTGTGTAGGTATCAGGGAAAAAGCAAAGCCTTGATGTATGATGTTACAAAGATAATTTCTGCTCTAAAAGGAAAACGGGGAGATCATCGAGTATTTAGATTAGCTGAAAATCTGTGCTTGAATCTTATATTCTCATTGAGAGATTTCTTTTTGGTGAAAAGGGAAGGAAAGGTATTTGCTTTGGTATCAAAGTTGTAACTTTTTTTCTTGGGCAAAGAAACTTCTATTATATGCTATTTATTTGAGCCCCGTCATCACTCTATATGCATGACTGGTGTTTTATATCTTGTCTAAATATTCTTTTAACTATTTGCAGGGCCCAACGGAATTTTCGGAAACTTTGAACCGAGTGACTGTTGTAACACTTGCTATACTTATTAAGACTCGTGGGATTGCAGATGCTGATCACCTGCCTTATCTCCAAAACATGTTGGAACAAATCATGGCAACCAGCGTACATACCTGGTCAGAAAAAACACTACGATACTTTCCGTCTGTTCTGCGCGAAGCATTGAGTGGTCGACCGGATAAAAGGAGCCTTGCAATCCAAACATGGCAGCAGGTTTGTTATAGGTGTATTTTCATATGTGCAGGCATGCCTTCAGTAAAGAACAAAGGCACATAATGCAAGGTGTGGACAAACTTGTGGGTTCAAATTAAAAAGGGGTATTGATAGGCCCTCAACTGATGTCATGGGTTTGGACAATCAAAACAGGTCCATGGCGTGGAGAGGTTATATAACATATAATAGAAAGGGAGAGAAGAATGATGATGTGATAGAGAGAGGAGAGCTGTAAGTTTGCTAGTGGGAATTCGTTTATATGGGAATTTGTGGAGAGAGGAGAGGTCATGATGAGGGAATAATTTCTGTTAGGCAGAGAAGTTTTCATTCTTTGAAGATAGCTATGCTCTAGTGTAGTATGGGTTGTTTATTCCCTTCTGCATTTCTGTTTTCATCATCAACCATCAATAACATACATTGTCCATCATCTCTGTTGTTATTTTACTTTTTTTTTTTTTGCACTCCGAATTGGGTTTGCAAAAAGATTCTTTGGTCAAGTCTATTTAAGTTCAAAGAATACTTGTGTTTTTCGTTCAGAAGTTTACAAAAATAGCTCTTCCAAAACACCTTTTTAAGCTTAATCTTGTTCCATGATTCGTCTCACCATTACTTTTGTGAAATATCAATATAGTAACAACTAGCAATGGTCCATAAATCTTGCTTAGGAATTACTGTATCTGGTGAATATGTTGTTATTTTTTATATGTTGATATTGTTTCTAAATATGGAAATTAATATTTGAGACATATGTGCAGGCAGAACAAACGGTTATACACCAGTGCAACCAGCTTCTTTCACCTTCGGCAGATAGTAATTATGTTATGACCTACATCAACCATAGTTTCCCTCAGCATAGACAGTATTTGTGTGCTGGTGCATTGATACTAATGCAAGGCCATGGAGAGAACATTAATAGTGGAAACTTGGTATTTATCTTTAACTGCTATCTTTGTCATTGTGCTGGTATCTTTTAAAATTTCCTGCTTTGAAATAAATTTATCTTTGTTAGTTGTTACAAGGAAGTTTTCCCCGACGTGTTTCATTGACACTTATATTCTTTCTTTGTATAAATATTTCCTTTTTATTCCCAAAACTCTCCTAAGTCACTCAAAATGCTCAACCTGTTTTCCATATTGGTCTAGGGACGTGTACTGAGGGAATTTTCTCCTGAAGAAGTGACATCTAACATTTACACAATGGTTGATGTTATGCTTCATCATATGCAAATGGAGCTTCAACAAGGACACTTGATTCAGGTTAACAGCTGTGAATGAGGCTTTTTATCTTTCAATTCTGTAAATCAGTATCCTTTTAGCATTTTTTTATATAGTTTTGTTTTGTAGGACCTTATGTTAAAAGCCATTGCAAGCCTTGCTTTTTTTGTTTGGACAAATGAGATACTTCCTTTGGATATCTTGCTTCTTGCACTCACCGACCGTGATGATGATCCACATGCTTTGCGTATTGTGGTACGTACATTCAAATTCTCTTTTGATTATATATATTTTCTAATCCCTACACCAGTCATGACCTCTTTTTCCAAATAGAAAAATAAGTTAAAAGAATGAGATTGAAAATTTGAGAAAAGTAAGAGCCCATTTACTTTGTGAAAACATTTTCTATTTTCATTTCCTAAAATTTGTGTTAGTTTTATTTGTTTACAAGGAGAAAAGAGACACTTGAAGTGAACAACAGTCTTGTGTTTCTGGAAAATGGAAATGATGAAAATCTCAAGAGAGCTATTTTCATTATTTCTAGAAATGCATCATCAGTAACCTAGCATTTTATCTTCTCTCCATCACAATGGCCCGCTTTAAAAATCTATTTTCTTCCTGTCAACAAGTAAAACAAACAAATTTTGAGAAATGAAACCAAAAAATGTTTTTACATAGTTTTTTTTTTTTGATGAATCAAAAGCGAAGGAAGGCATCAGGAGATAACTTGACAACTCAACCAGGTTGGGACCCCAAAGCTACCCCCATTCTCTATCATCATGCTCAAAAAATTTATTAAAAAAGGGAAAAACTATACAAGAGGGGGGACTAGACCAAAACCCTCGGGAAAAACAGGAAACAAAAAGCCAAAATCAAAGCAAGAGACCTAAGGATAACGGAAAATCCGTATATGTCTCTATAAAAATCATCTCTAATAAACAATGGGAAAGTCTCCCACCAAAAACAACATCCAAGCTGTGACCATGATTCGCAAGCTTATCCGCACAACAATTCCCAGTGGCGTTTTATCCTATTTCTATGTAGTCGATTTCATTAATTCTTTCCATCTTGCTCCGTCTATTTCTTCCACTTTTTTCCATTTAGTTTCTATTTTTTTTTACCGAAGAATGTAGATATTAGATTTTTGTAGTGAAATTTCATATTTTTCCTCCTCTGTTTCACATCTTGAGATTCAGTGCTATTTCCGCTCCCAAATTTAGAATACCTTAACATTGCATTTATTAATAGAACGAAACAAGTATTGAAAGAAATCATCAGTATATCAGAAGTCATCAATCCTTTTGCATGTCTTATGGAAATGTATCACGATCTAGCTGAACATAATAGAAAGGCCAAGTAAACATATTTGTTATAATTATAAACCAGGGGAAATTAAGCTTCTGTATCTTTCGTCTACGAAGATTAATAATATTTTGGATGTAATTGCAGATTAGTTTGCTTGATAGGCAAGAGCTTCAGCAGAGAGTAAAACTCTTTTGTTTAACTCGTGGGCACCCTGAACATTGGCTATACACAGGAATGTTTAAGCGGGTTGAGCTGCAAAAGGCTCTTGGAAATCATCTTTCATGGAAGGATAGGTACATTCCTTTGAAACAATGAGTTACAATTTTCTTTGCTGTGATCCATCATCTTTATTTGTCACAGCGGTTGATAAACTCTTTCTTAAAAATTGAAAACATGGAACTTCAAACCAAATTGTTGTGTTATTTGATGGAGATCTGTAAATATTCTTCTTGTGGTTGAAGGCATAAGAAAAGAATGAGACAAATAATAAAAGATTGATTAATAGCAAAAACTAGAGAATTATTAAGACAAGTGAAGAAAACTTAAAAGTAAGACAAGTGAAGTTCAAAATTATAAGAAAAGAATTCTTGTAGTAATATTTTATCAGTTGTTTGTTCTTGTGTTGTATACTTCAGAATTTTTTAAATAAAAGAAGAAAACTTAAAAATAAGACAACTAGACAAGTGAAGTTCAAATTTATAAGACAAGACATCCCCATTAAATCATAAAATAACAAGAGAAATTAAAACCAAAGGCAAAAAATGTAGATAAATATTAAAAAGGCAAATACGACATTAAAAAAAAGTAACTTCTTATTTGAAATATCAGAATAAAAAGAAGTAATAGATAAACATTTATCCTTGAAAATTCCGGTCGTTCTTCAAAAAAGCATAAAAACTCTATATCTTTGTAAAGCCTTGTCCTATCTCTTCTACGATAATCTCAACTAATTTACTCCCTCTGTTCCTTTTTGATTGTCACATTTTGACTTTTTACACAAACCAAGACAACAAATATTTTTACTACTTTTGATACAACAATTTATTTTTTCCTATAATAACCTTAATCATTTAATATCTCATTTCATATATTTCTCTCTCTGCAATAAATATCTAAGGTTAATATCGGTAAAGCAACATTTAATGATGTATTGAACTTTGAAAATGACAATTAATTAGAAACAAAAATTTTATGCAAAAGTGACAATTATAAAGGAACGGAGGGAGTACATTAAGTAGGGGAATTGTTTATCTATGTATTTACGACTCCTTATTGAGGTAGGTAGAATTTCAGAGAGAAAATGCAAGTTGTATTTCTGAAAATTGGAACTAGAACTACAATTAACTTAATGCACTGTTTCAGTTATAGCTTTCTATAGCTGAACTTAAAATACACTCACTGATTGATGAGATTTAGGCCACTCTACAATGTGACTATTAATTATTCAACACACGTGCACCAAGTGTACAAACTAAAAATTGGGAGATTCAAATTACATGCAGAATATAACATGATTCAATCAAGAAGTAACATAGCATGATAAGACTAAGAATTCTGAAAATAAGTTGAATCTAAATTTATTTAGTAATTTTTGAGAAAGCATTCCTAGTTGTTTTTTCTTTTCTTTTTTCGAAGAGGCTCCCAGTTGTTTGTAATGGACACCAAAATTACCGTATAAGCTTTAGCTAATAGTAGGTGCACTTCTTGTTAATTCATCCGGCATTTCTGCTTGCAACGAGAGTAATGAAGCTTCCTTAAACCAATTTTCGATTTAGCGAGTTTTTGTATGTATTTACGTTTTTTATTTGGTATTTAAGTATTTAATTCATTTTTTGGGTCCATTACTGAAAAAATTGCATGGACTGATGCTGGCTGCTACAAATTTTCCAGGCAACCCGTGTACTTTGATGATATTGCAGCTCGTTTGCTTCCAATCATCCCCTTGATTATTTACAGACTTATTGAAAATGATGCAATGGATACGGCAGAAAGACTACTGGCCCTATATTCTCCATTGCTTGCTTATTACCCTCTAAGATTTACATTTGTTCGTGATATACTTGCATATTTCTATGGCCATCTTCCTGGAAAGCTCATTGTTCGAATACTCAATGTACTTGACATCAGTAAGGTAATGAACTTCATTTTATTTTGTCAGCAGTTCTTTGTTTCCTTAAAGTTGTTTAACTTAAAATTGGTATTACTCTGAACAATTATTGGGCCTGTATTTCTTTCAGATTCCCTTTTCAGAGTCATTCCCGCAACAAATAAGTTCGCCAAATCCTGCCATGTGCCCTCCTCATGACTATTTTACGACTCTTTTGTTGGGAATAGTAAATAATGTCATTCCTCCATTACATAACAACTCAAAATTGGGATCCATAGGAGATTCATCAAACGGTGCACAGCGTACTTCACAAAGCAAGCCACCAGCTGTCTCTCAGTCTGGGCCAGCAAATGCTTCAGAGAGTCAAAAGGCATTCTACCAAATTCAGGATCCTGGCACATATACCCAGCTGGTTCTTGAGACTGCTGTCGTTGAAATACTTTCCCTTCCTGTGTCTGCCTCTCAGATAGTACAATCACTTGTTCAAATTGTTGTTAATATACAACCAACATTGGTCCAGTCTAATGATTCTCTCAACGGCTCCTCAAATGGTGTAGGGCAAGGTTCAGTGTTGCCAACATCACCTTCAGGGGGAAGCACAGATTCCATAGGTGCAAGTAGATCAACTCCTTCAACTTCTGGAGTAAATACCACTAACTTTGCTTCACGAAGTGGTTATACATGTCAACAACTGTCTTGCTTGTTGATTCAAGCTTGTGGCCTCCTTCTGGCTCAGCTTCCTTCTGATTTTCATTCACAACTTTACTTGGAGACAACACGTATAATAAAAGAGAATTGGTGGCTTACAGATGTGAAAAGGTCTCTTGCGGAAATAGACTCTGCTGTTGGCTATGCTTTGTTAGATCCAACATGGGCTGCACAGGATAATACCTCCACAGCCATCGGTATGGTTTGGCAAAGGGTTGTTTAGTGAAAAATTCCTTGCTTAAATTGAACCATTATAATTTGAATTCCCTATATCACTTATCTGTCTTGATATTCAAAATTGTGACTTATGTTTGACATATTTGCGTATCTGAAATTGTGTCTGACAAAAAGGATCTGCTTTGCAAAGCAGGGGTAAGTTGCAATATTTGCATCTCAAAGTTTACATACCCTATAATTTTATGTTGAGGCAGACATGGCTTGTATGAGGTGTTTGGAAAAATACATCACACACAACAGGGTAAAACTAATTGGACAGTACAATATTTTGAAAATACGTTATACCCAAAATGAAGTTTATGGCTATTGAAGTGTTACCAACTAACAAATAGATGTTCTAGAAGATATTTATTACCTAAGAAAGTTAACATCAAAAGAAGATAACACTTATGAGATACTAGGATAGAGGAGAGAAACACTGTTACTGAAATTGTATTTTGTATTGAATGAATCTGCCGATTCTTATCCTAATCTATCAAGGACTTAAACTACACAAACTCTGCTGAGTTGTTACAGCTGTCACTAGTAAGGACAGCTGTCGTGGTGCCACTAACCATATTCTGATTATTACAAAGCTTCTTCTGTAATACACTCATAGCACAGCCTTATATTTTAAAAATCTTCGTTATTGTTTTTATTGTGTATGGAAACAATTTAATCATTTTATGTAGATTATTATCATTTTCTAAGCATTAAACTCAGCAAGCATCTGAATAGAAACTGAAGTGTTATTATATTGATTTACGGTTACTAGGATATGCTGCTTCCATTGAATCTATGTGAATTTCATTCTATTTTTAGTGGTTAGTTGTGCCTAAAAGGAATCCTGGCCTTTTTTATTACAGGGAATGTGGTTGCTTTGCTTCATTCTTTCTTCAGTAACCTGCCTCAAGAATGGCTTGAAGGAACTAATGTTATCATCAAGCAACTTCGGCCAGTAACGTCAGTTGCAATGTTGAGGATAGCATTTCGTATAATGAGCCCCCTCCTTCCAAAACTTGCCAATGCTCATGCACTTTTCAACAAGGTACATAAAATTATCAATTCCACAGTTTTAATACAACTTTCATGTCTGCTAGGTTGAATACTTTGATGTTGAGAACAATAAATGCTATACAAAGAGTCTGAACCTTCGATGCATGAGAGTAGTTTATTTTTGAAGTCATGATAGAACTATGAGTTCATTCGTTTCTGTTATTTATAGTTTATTGATATTGTAGTCTTTTTTGTTTCCCAAATATGTAGCAATAAACTTGAGTCTCTACACATTTGAGGATGAGACGTGAAATTTAATTTTCAGGGATTAACCGAGAAATTCTGTTCTCAAACTCAGGGAACTCAATGATTGAATGAGTTCCGGTGATGAAGAGTAAATTTAATAGTATTAGAGAGTTTTCATAGAGAAGATAAGTTTTGTGAAATACGAGTTGGTTCATTCAAGATGATTGACCTAGCTATATAGCTGAGGCAGTTACAAAATGATCCATTGGAATATTCTAGAACCCTTTCGACTCACAAATGGCACATCACCAAAACAAATTACAAACTAAAAGTAAAATATTACCACCATTGCAAATTACTGTAACAATACCCTCCCCTTCAAACATCCTTGTCCTCAAGGATGAATGATCACAAGTTCCATGTTTAAGAGGCAAAGCTTTCCATCTGATTAGAACTTTAAGAGCAAAGACACTTCTTCAATTGATCATTTTCTATGTAGAATAGTCATAACAGGTTCAATATTAGCAGCAAACTTTCAAGTACCATGCTTAGGAAGCAAATTCCTCGATTTGAGAATAATTTGAGTAACAAGAACGCTGCCCCTATTAATCATCTTCCTATGCAACAGACACCAACTTCATGGGTTGAAAGAGTAGCAAGAATCCTTAGTTAAAACGTGGGAAGTAGCATAAAGTGGTGCGGCACATAGTTTCCAAGCAAGAAAATTTGTTAAAGAGTCCCATATTAGTTGGGAGATGGCCTGAACAAGTATTTGTAAGTGGGGACAGTTCTCACCTCATAAGCCGGTTTTGTGGGGTTGTGTTAGGCCCAACCACAAATTATAAGATGGTATCAGAGCCTCCTCCAATATCCATTGGGCCACCTGCTATCAGGTTTCTGCTTTTGGGCCACCCACCATTTATATCCCACACACCAAGCCCAATAATGCTAGGCGTGAGGGTTGTGTTAAAGAGTCCGTCCCACATCACCAAAAGAAATAACAAACTAGAAGTAAAATGTTACCACATAGTAAACTACTGTAAGAGAGGAACACCAAATATCGTCATATATAAATAACAAGTTTTTAAATTTCCTATTATTATTTTCGAAGGATTTAACATGGTTACATCAGGATTTGTCAGGTCTTGTCTCAGTATGTCCTTCCTTTTTTATCCATCGATTAATGAAATTATGTGGAGTGTAAATTCAAGTGTGCTAAAGATGTTTTGAATTTTTGATTTGTTTTCAGGTCTAGTTTACCTTTATTCATAGCTCATGGTCTTCTTTATTGTTTGGATCTTATTATGCATTTTTACATAATTTATTGGAACTTTAACGTGTCATTAATTTTTTGGGTAACTGTTTTACTGTCATCTTCTGAAAAATGTCACAGACCCTATCTATACTCTTGAGTGTATTGGTGGATGTATTTGGAAAGAATTCCCAGACATCAACTGCTGTTGATGCATCAGAGATAGCAGATATCATTGATTTCCTGTAAGTCTTAACAATTTGTTTTAAAACGTCTTACCAGAAGTTATAACAAGTCTTGAAATCCCTATTTTCTGTGTTGCCACTAATTTTTATCACTTGGTGTTCAGTCATCATGTCATTCACTATGAGGGGCAGGGAGGGCCTGTGCAGGCTAGCAGCAAACCTCGACCAGATGTTCTGGCACTCATTGGAAGGGCAGCGGAGAGTTTACGTCCAGATATTCAACATCTGCTCTCACACTTGAATACTGATGTGAATTCTTCTGTTTATGCAGCTTCTCATCCGAAGTTAGTCCCAAATCCTACTTAGGTTCATGATGAGTATACTACTAACATATCAGCAAATGGCAAGTTCTCAGTCTTCCATAAGTATTAATATGGCAGAACCTGGTCTTTTGTTTTGGTTTAAATTATTTTAGAGAGAAAGGTTGAAGAAAAGTGTCAATTACTCAAATTAGAAATAGTTATTTTGTGTGTGGGTAGATATTTATAGGAGTAATGAAATTTTTTTAGTTCAAAATTGGTATAGAGAGACAAAGCATATCGTGGATTCTTCATACATTTTTTTGTAGTCATTTGCGTGTGACAGGTGCATCATAGAATTTAGACATTGTAAGAGTCATGAGTTGTATATAAATTGATGTATTATACATATCTCCCCAATTTTGTATCAGAAAATCATTTGTCTGTATTCAATTTCAGTTGACCTTCAGTGTTTCAAAAACGGGTTAGAAAGTGTGGAAATGCCGACAGAAACCTGTTACGTTACGCCTGGCAAGTCCTTTTTTTTTCTCTTTCTGTTAATCGTGTTTGGATAATTTGGAGTTCGACTGATAGATAGAAAACTAAAGTTTGACCAAAGATTGTTTAAGCCAAGATTTGAATTGGATTGTGCGAAAAGATTAGAGACCTTAACTGAGGTTCACTATCCATTTGAGTCCAACCATTTAATAATTTTTCTTTCTGTTTATATCACCAATCTGTTTGCAAAACCACTAGCAATCAATACGTACAAGGTAGGAATGGTTTTTGGTGCGGCTGCAAACGAGTCCGGGTATGTTCCATTTACCATACGCTCCATTTACCCCATTTAGGGTCTTGGATGAATGACATGTGGTTAAAAAATATTCAAGGGTTGAGATTTAAAATTAAAAAATAAGTTTTATTTAATAAATAAAAAAATTATGTCCTCTTGTTCCCTCTTTCTCTAGGCACGACCATTTTTCCATCTTCCTCTCAACGTCGCCGCCGCCATCAACTTCCATCCACCACCGTCAATCACAACGCCCATCTCTTCCCCTTCCTCTGGTTTCTGCTCGCGTCGTCAATTTTATCATCACAGCGTTGTCTCGCCGTCGCCGTCAAAAATTGATCCATTATTAATGTTGTTGTTACTGTTCTGTTGGTTCTATTATGCTTTGAGCGCCGCCGTTCCAACCTCCACCGTGTGTGTTATCAAACCATTAAAATTTGATACAAATCCTTTGTAATAATTTGAGCAACCGTGGATTTACAATTGATTTGGAAATTATGTTCAAAAACAT
>Ga0315914_1009568_pt1 | contig 12401 bp, 7 predicted proteins | sample MpolenodulesMG_FD_203920 | JGI IMG/M metagenome (GOLD analysis project Ga0315914, IMG submission 203920) | Medicago polymorpha root nodule microbial communities from Los Angeles, California, United States - elongated nodules | ecosystem: Host-associated > Plants > Roots > Nodule | place: USA... | reverse complement strand
TTTGGCAGATGAATTAATTGCATTTGGTTTGAGTCTGACAATGGAATCATATACAACATGACCAAGCTTTAAATGGAGGCTAATCTTTTTTGTAATACTAGGCTGGCAAAAGCTTTGAAATTTAAAGGACAAGCATGTATGCACAATGAACTGAAGTTCTTCCTACAAAGGGATCCAGCCCTGTTGAAAAATTGGGAAATGTCATCATGTCTAGACATTAGTTTTAGGGAAATAAATAACAAGAGGTCAGATGAGTTGGTTGTGTTTACCTTGATTAGTCCCTTCTCAGTACCACAAAAAATAATGTCATTGGCAGCATAAATGCTTGTTATCCTGCTCCCTGCTGATAATCTCCCCAACTTTTTTGGTACTCCTCTCAACCAGATCTGTTTGACAAATTGGTTTCAAGTTAAGCAGTTGATTTTGCGTTGTTCTGGTTAATTTTTTTTCATAGATGTATAAGGTTTTATTTACCTAGGCTCCGTTTTGAACATATGTTAAGAAAAATAGGTAGCGTATTTAAGGTGAGGTGTCCATTTTATGTATGAATGTTCCTAAAATACCATTTCGCTATAGATGTGTACAACTCTGACTTCTCATCTTCATTATACTTACTACCGATTAGTATAAATTAGGGGTATATTTGAAAAATTAAAATAAATGTATCTACTATCTAGTAATTTGACATGAGAAGAACTCCTTTTTTTATACGCGGACTTATATTTAGGGACATAAATAAAAGTATTAGGTTATTACTTTTACCTGAATGCTGCTTGCTGACGAGCTGGAGATTAGGTATAAGAAGTCTTCTACCACTTCCATGGCTACCACATTGTCTCCTTTGTCAGTAAGGATTGAAATTTTGGGCTTTGCACTTCTTTTCCATTCCTATATATAATCCATCCATGTAAGAACAAAGCAAAGCTCTTTTTTAAGCTCAAAAGTTTTAGTTCTCACCTTGAATGTTGTTCCTTCAACATGCTTACTTGCACTGTAGAGCCAATCTCTATAGGCTACAATTGAATTGATGGGTTTACTTTGCTTCCTCCAACTTCTTGTAGGTGGTTTGATTTCTAGTTCCCTGTTGTGTGTTGTGTTATACTCCTAAAACAAAGCATCATATCATGATTGTATTTTGTTGATTCCATAATGTATGTCAAACAACACAAAAAAGTAACTAACCTGTATGCTTGAGTCTGTGCAGCCAATATATAACTTTCCATGATCCACTGCCATGCACTTCCCATGCTTACCTTTGAAAATATCTCTTATCTCTCTTGATTTGTTAACAATCTGAAAAAAGTAAACAAGGCAAATTCATCAGTTGTTATAATTGTCCCTAGTTTTTGTTATCCAAGACATGAAGGTAGCAAAACTATGGTTAACTTCTTTTTTAAGTTGGTAAAATTTCTAAGGTAGTATTAGAGTCTATCCAAGATTGGTTGAACCATTTGCTATCAGGCCATTCGAGTCATGCTCTAGATGTTCAGGACTGAAAATGTGGTCATAAGTGGAGGATAGTCCTCACCTTACAAGGCAATTTATAGATGATACAACTAGATTACAGAGAGGATTTTGTGCTATATGTGTGATTTTGCATTGAATTTTCAGTTACTTCATGTCATAAATCAAGGAAAATTTAAAGCATTACCTTTATTCCTTGTTTTTCACTAATTGCGAAAATTGTCTCGCCATGTGGGCGCAAATGATGAACTGGTTCCTTCATGACTATTACTTCAAGACATTCAAGATTTCTTTGGTTCATTTTCCACACCTATTATGTGCATATTTTAAGATAATTAATTCATTCACTTTTGATATTAGAAATTGGAAACCATAAAAGAAAGTTTTAACCTTACCCTTATGGTTTTATCAGTGGATCCACTCAAAAGACTGTCTAGTGGTTCAAAAATTGAAAAGCATGTCACTGACTTCTTGTGCTCCTTAATGTCCCATACAAGACTAGCTGAGTGCCCCCTAATATCCCAGACCTTTTCAATACACCAACAGACAATAGTTTTGTTAGAACAATAACCCTAGTTCAAAAGAAAACATACAAAAAAATGCAAAAATAGAACACACAAGATTCGATCACGGAGTTTGGTCAATTCTATTATTCAAACTTAGGATTATAGATTACGACATTTGTTTAAATGCTACGGTCTAATTTAAAATATTACCCTTAAGCCATACCAAAACAGGTTTTATTATTTCAATACAGAAAATTACACCACAAAAACTGACATTAGTTAAGTATGCCCAGCAACATTTTTCTATTTTGCTGACTTAGAGAAAATAGAAACATGATTTATCATAACTCATTGACTCATTGACTCAAATCATATATGTTATTACCTTTATTGATCCATCTGAATATCCACTGAATAACAGTCCCTTGTAGTATATGAGGGAGCAAACTGATGTGCTAAAGTTGCGACCTGCCTCAAGGATTTGTGTATGAACACAAGAAATACGCTGCTCTTACCACCATGATGATTAAGGTGATGCAACAAAATAAATTAGTTAGTACTTACTACTTAGTGCAATTTATTTATTTATTTATTTATTATTTATACTAAAGATGCAATATGCCTCAAGGATTTGGGTGTGAGCATGAATCATGCTAATTATGAGTAATGTACTCAAGTTCTTTAACTTATATATTGTTTTTCAAGTGTTAGAAGTTGTTACATAAATGAGTACTTACTGATGTGTTTGGAAGCAAGAAATCAGCTACCCTATGTAACTCCTCAGCCATCCAAGTTATGTTTGAAAGTCGTCTTAATGATTCCTTTACTCCTTCCGAGAATTGCATTAGTTTTTGCTTTCCTACATGAAAAATGGCTGTCTTACTTAGAAGAGGCAATTGATTTAAAGTAAACAAGTTATTTCCCTTTCTGTTCAGTCAGTCCATGGACAAAATGCTCACAAAGCTGCTGCCAAGTAAGATCCATATTGGATAAACAACTTAATTAAGTGCTTATAGGATATAGGATGAACGTTTATAAGTGTTTCGTATAAGCTATTTCAATAACAAAAGATAAAATAAATTCAAACTGTTTTCATATAAACTATCATAAGCTCTCCCAAGCAGTCTCACAGGTGCTTATACCAGTAAATAAATTCAAATAAACCTATCCAAACAGAACCTAGGTGCTGAATTTTTTGAATTCAATTTAGATGAATTGCTACTGTCATGACATTTGTTAATTAACATAAAGTGAGGTTAGGACAGTACCTTTCCCAGAAGCATAATTAAACATGCACATGCATGCCAAAAGTCTTTCATCCAATTCCATCCCAGGATGCAGAAATTGCTCAATTCCTCTTAATATAATCTCAGATGCAGAATTACTGAGGCTGTCTGGATTTTTTGATATTTTACATCCAAGCCATGAGATGGCTATAAGACAGTCTCTAGAAACCCTTTTAATCTTGCTTCTCAGTCCTCTCTCTAAAGTATGGAAGATTGAATCTCCAACACTTATGATACATTTGGAAATTTTGCTGCACCATACATCTATGCTTGTATCCTGCATGTTATGAATTTTATTTATGTCCTTAGTTGTTGCTGCACAACCTGATCATATTACGATACATATACGATATGACAGGGATATGGAGATACATGAAGAAAAGTACTTGTGAATTGTGATCGTAACAACGTAGGCATAGTTACATATATGATATATTTCCTTATTTGAACGTATTACTTCTACTATGATGGATGTGTCACAAAAAACATACGACGTAGTGTCTTTAATCAGGAAGATATATCGAAGATGTATTGTATCCGAAAGAAAACTGTGTTTTTAGTTGGTAAGAAATATCGTAGATGCATCTGAGAATTCTTGGAGAAAATACTTTTAAAAAGAATTAAAAAGATTATCGGATACTTTATGAATAAGTATCAGGAAGTATCAGACATGTGTCACACACTAATATTTCTCCATTTTTTGAAGTATCTGGGCTTCACATCTGCTCATACATATTACTTGTTGACATATAATAATCCTTCTTCGAAGCTTACCTGTAGACTCTGATCCAACCAGTTGAAGTTTCGTATCATGTTTTGATGATAGGGAGAGGTCAAGCCTGTCTTTCTCAGAAGCCATGCAGCTGTATATGATTCTCCTGTCCAAGCATATGTGCCAGCAATATTTGATAGAATGGATGCAGATAATATATGTTCTGAGCTTTCTTCAGATGTTAATGTCCTTAGAAGAATCTGCACAGCTTCTTCTCTGAACAAGCTTTTATCAGTTGGGTTCTGCATGATAGTGTTGTTTGACAATGTATATAAATTAAAACCTATTCAAGTATACTACTTTAATGAAGAAAGGTTACTAAAGTTTAAATAATTTCAATTGAAAGGGAAAGATATTCTTCTATGGCTTTATGCAAAATGCAAGTTTTTTAAAAAATGGTTCAAGGCAAAGATTATGGCTGTCTACACGGCCACATCGTGACTGTAATCGTGACAATATAAGTCTCGTTTGACCACAAAATCAAAAACCATGACAGAAGTTTTTACGCGGTCTGCGACTGCAACTCTGGCATGACGCTAAGGTTTTTTATGTCTTCGTGTTCTCATTGTCGTGACTATGTCATCCGTATTAGACTGCAATATCAAAATCATGAAACAATCACGATTTAAGACCCTGGTCAAATGTATCATTTAGTGACTTGATACTCAAACTTTTAATATATTGGATCCATAAGATATTCTCCTTTGATGAATGTCATTGTTGCCTCTTAGCAAATTATTAACCTCGTGTAGTTAACAGAATGCAAATGGAATGATCCAATCTTTGTTCCCTAGGACTTTCTTCATGATAAGAATTTGTAACCTATAAACTTAAATTTTTCTGAATTTAAAACATTACCAATGTGTCTAACTGAATCAATAGGTTAGCAGCTAAAATCTGGTGATCAGGTTGTAATTGATGGGCACAATGCATTAGTATCTGCATAATATTAATTCTGCTTTCTTTTTTTATCCTCTGCAGCAGATTAATAGCCGATGATCTGAACAAATGGAAATAGAAAAATGAAAACAAATCATTCTACCGACTAGTTAAATACATATATGGTACAAATTCTACTCAATTACATTCCAAAGAAAATACAAATGAAAGAACTGGTTACATACCTTGGTATGCATAGGATTTCCTGAAAAAACTCGAGTGCCGTGCATTTGGCACGAATATTTTCCGTCTCTAGAAGGTGTAGAAATGGCGCAAGAGGAGTGAACTGTGACACATACTTTCGACACTGTGAATCAAACTGCATGCATTTTATAAGAATGGTAGTCAAAGATAAAAACTCTTCAAGATTATGATTTCTTGCAACTTCTATAAATCCACTGAGAACATGAGGGAAACTGATTACTTCCAAATGCATGTTATTTGTAGCATAGTCAAATGAAGTTACAAGTTCTTCAATGATCATCAATGATGCTGCATGAGGTGTCATAAGAAGTGATTCTTCTTGCTTATTACTCTTGTAACAACTTTGTGATGAAGTGCATACAATCTCTACCAATATTGGCAAAATTTCCAGTGTATTTATATCTATAGGAGATGGATTTATTAAATAGATTAGAATTGCTGCTTCATGAATATTTTGTTTTAGAGCACTTGCTAAATCACATAACCTTAAACCTTTTTTCTTCACATCTTCTATAATTGACTTGTTCCTTGAAATTATTGTTGTTAGAATTGATACTGATGTTCTTAGTTCCTTTTCCTCTTTGGAAGTTGAGATCACTATTAGTAGTTCATCCAAAATCACATCCTTTAATGAACCATAATTAGTTCCCGATGAACTGATTAAACTCTCGAAAATCGATGCAGTGTCTACAATATACTCTTCGCCACATTTTTCTAATGATGTTTGCAATTTCATCTTAGAACTTTCTTCGCGGTTTTTCTGGCCGAGTCTATGTTTTCTGCTTGCATGATCAAAGAGATGGAATTCTAGTGGCTGCAATGCTTCTTCGATTAATAAATCCTCGACACGGCAATTTAAATCGATACTCATTTTTTCTATCCGTTTTGAGATCGATAAAGCAACAACATCTTTTGTGGACCTGCTCAATCTGCTTGAATCAAGGTTAATTATGTGTTTTGCTCTCAACTGTTCTTGCATTACATCTTGAAGATCCATTGGGTGAACCTTCTCATACTGCCACAAAAATATTTAAGGGAAACAAAAGTGGCTTATTTTAAATATTTAAAATGTATTAATTATGCTAGTAATAGAATTTAATTAAATAAAAACTTACTGTATTGCAAGTTTTCAGCCTTTGTTCATGTTGAACTGAAGTAGAAGATACACAGCTGGTATTGGATACATCCCTGTCCATATCAGTAAGTCACTCTTAGATGATAAAGTACTAAAATAAAAAAAATAAAATTCAATGTTCTAGCTTAAAGAAAGCATATCTTATGTATTTCTTGCCAATAATATTCTCTTCTTATCAATATTTTATCACTAATAATTAGAAAAACAACAATAGGTAATGTCTGATTAAACTTTATTATATATCCATTCATGTTTGTTTGCAATAAATATTGTTGTCAGCCTATTTAGCTAATTAACCTTTCATAATAAACCAAGTGATTGAGCTCACAAATTTCAATTAAGGTTGAATTGTTCAGGAGAACCGAGTTCAAAACTTGACAAGAACAATCATTGACTAGTCATCAATTACCTCCCGGTTGAACTCTCGATTACCAGGGTCCGTCCCCTAGAACCGGAGGATTAAGACAACAACAAAAATTAACCTTGCATAATAACTAACATTTCATATCATGTTTAGTCCCTACTTTATTCCTCAAACTATTGAACTTCAAAATACATAGTTAATTTCTCTCATTGATTAATCTTACATATAATTTGCTGAATTATTGCTGCAATAACTGCTCCACCATGGAATCTCTCCATAAAGCATGACCTGATAATACACCAAACACTCCTTATATCTCCTTGCCTTCTCCTTAACAATTGCTTCATTGATTTCTTCCTCAGAATTCAAAGAAGTAACAAATTCCAAACTTCTATTTTCATGCTTCTTGAAAAGACTTTCACAAAGTTGTGGTGCAAATTCATTCCAAACAAGCTTTGGAGAAACCAAAACAGCTTGAAGAAAATGAAGTGCAGCTTGCCATTCATCACCTTGAAGCTTCCTAACAACTGAGAGATAAAAGTAAGAGCAACAAACCAAGTAATGATTTGGAATTGAAGCAGTGAATTCATCTTCATCAAGCATTGCTGGAACTTGAAGCATTTCTTCTGACTTTTTAAGGTTAAAAGATCTTTGTTCTGGATGTTGTGATTGTATTGCAATTTCAATGTTGTCAATGCCATAATATAGATTGGATAGGACTGATTGGTCAGAGAATTCAAAAAATTCTTGGTTTTGAGTCCTTAAGTTTGAGATACATCTTGTTTTTAGAGTGTTTCTTGTTTTTTCATTTTGTATTGTGTTGAGAATGTACCTATTGATTGAAACTAGCACCCATATGTATTTGAGGTCTATCATCATATCATAGTCTTGAGATGATATTGATGAGAGAGATAATGTGGAGGGGAAGTATGAACCTTTTGTTTGTTACTTGGGTGTAGAAGATATATATAATGCCGGTCTGTTTGTTACATTTATAGATAGATAAAGTGACTTTTTTTTATAGATATAAGTTAATATATAGTTGTTATCTTATTGTTTTTTTCTCTCTTACTCATTTGAACTATGCCATGGAGTATGGACACTCTTCGGATTAGGCGTGTCCTGGTGTCGGATACGATGCCGACACATATAATTACATTGAATTATGTGTTTTTTTCAAATTATTAGTTTTGTCGACGTGTCAGTGTCCGTGTAATTACACTGTGTTATTATAGAAACTATGAAGTATAATTATACTGATTTATCAAATTTGAGTGTAATCAGTGTAATTATACTTCATAGCTAATAATTACACTGTATTTCTATGAAATAAATCTAAAATATGAAGTTAGAGCTTAAATCAATCATATCTTAATCGGACAGTTCAGTTCAAGTCTACCATAATGTAAATATATGATGAGAGTTTCCTTTTTCCACCTCAAAGTCATTTCGAAAGTATATTTCCGAAGAGAAAAAAATAGTTTTTATGCCGTCTCCAAGCATACCACCTAACCAAAAAAACATCGTTTTTGGATCCTAGACATATGTGAGGCTATTTAGAAACCTAGGGTAGTGGAAAAAGTATCTCTCATGTGTTATAGTATGCAATTTATTTCCGTGTTAAGTCTTCTACATGACACAATTAATAGAGATTCAACATCATGTAGCAGTTTCCTCCCGTGAATGTCTTAACAAGATTCCAAAATGTGATTGGCCCCTATAATCTTAAATTGCTTTAGGACAAAAATATATAAGAAAATTAAAATACCATTGCCTTTATTGAGAGGGAAAAATTGGAAAAGGCTAGAAACTTTTACACTATAGTACTCAAATTCACGTGTACCTTATCACTATGCTTTATCTTTCCTTTTACGTTTCATTGTCATTTGCCAACCTTCCACAATGGTAGATGTTCATACATACTTTTGTTTATTAATGTAGTATGTGTATAATTAGCTTGTGACTTGTGACTAATCATTCAGATATCATGTGCTGTGTAAAATGGACAGAAATTAGAGGAAATAAATGTAATCTAGTACACACCAAAAATTATGTTTAGAATATCACGTTGTCGTTTCAGGACATTGTTATAATATTTTATTTATTTACACACACTATTAAAGGCCTTGAGAAATAAAATTTAATATATTTAACATTTACTCAAAAAACAAAAAACATGTTGCCACTTGCCATGCATTTTGATATTGCTTTCTAATGCGACGTGATTTTCACAAACTGATAAATCCTTTGAGATGTCACTATCCTTTTTTTGAAAAAGAAGATGCCTGGGCTTTTATAAATAGATGTATTTGATGGAAATTTTGGTCATTGACACTTAAGCAATTGGCCTCGAGCATGCATATTTTTTTGGTAGGAAAATACATATGAATTTCATTTTTAAGAAAAATTGTACTCTTGTTTATAGGTATTACTAATAAGATGGTATTTTATTAATATAATAAGAAAAAGAACAACCCTAAATAGAACATTGATCCTTTATAGTGGTTACACAGTGCAACATTTTTAAAAACCTGAAGACCCTTATATCTAGAGAGAATTTCTCTCTTTAGGTCTATTGTTTTCATGGCTGTTGCGCCGTGCAGCTATTATAAGGGATTATTTTTCAAATATTTAAGCTCTCCATTTTTTGGTCAAATTTTATTTTTGGAGTGTGTTACTTATCATTCATTCATTTAAAAAAAACATGCTCATTTGGAAACTTGGAATACACTTCAAAGATGGGATTGCATCCTCCCTAGTAATCGGGAAGTAGACATCCTCTTCATTTCTTAAAACATCTCTATTACTATGATTTTGGATAATAGTAATAGTCATGTCGAAGAATGCTAGCAACAATCTCTTTTAAGCACTCTTTCTAGCACTCACTCTTTTATTAGATGAAATCAATGTAAGACCTACATTTTGGAAATGGAACCCACATCCCACATAAAGTGGTGGACATACATTGATTTCACCCAATAAAAAAGTGAGTGCTAGAGAAAGTGATCAAAAGAGAGTGTTCCTAGCATTCCTCTCATGATGTTATAAGAAAATATCTCTCTATATAAGAAATTCAATATAAATACATAATTAATGTAGCTAATTTGCGCATTTATATCCTTTGTATATTTTAAAATGTAACAAATAGTAAATGTTTTGAATTTCCTTAAAAAAAAAGTAAATGTTTTGAATTACAACCAGCTCGACAAAATCACATGTGATGTTGTTAAAAGCTTTAAAAAGTATGTTTTACTATCATGGATGTACAAACTACAAAGTGCCGATCCAAACATGTATTTACAAGACTATGTAAATCACTATATTTTTTGTTCAAGTTACAAAATAAAAATGTGGTTTTTGCAATCTCACAATTTGTCAATCACACGCATATCAAACTAGGGCTAAGAGGGATAGTACAACATTTGTAAATGTTATGTCAATTTAGAATTTTGGAAGTATTGTTATTTGAGTGAAATCCCTCTCCAAGCTGGAACTGGGCATACCCTTGTTTCTTTGACAACTGTGTGCTTTTGGCATCAAAAGATAATCAAATGTAATTGACCTGTCAGAACCAATTTCATCATGACCAGTCTGCTCCTTATTTTTCATCAATTATTATCACTCTCACCTTCCTGCCACTCTTCCAAGATTCTTGTTATTCACGGGTGTATATTCACCACCAGCAGTACCACATTACTATAAAAGTATTGAAAATAAAAAGTATTTTCTTCTTTTCATTTTAATGTTCTTTTATGTTATAAAAACTCTATGGCAAAACAAACCCTAAGCACTAAATGTAGAAAAATGGGAAATTGCATATTCTAACTTACGTCCAAACATATCAAATATTTATGCAGACTTTTACCATCTTACGTCTTAACTATACTTATGAGACCAATAAAAATACAACTTACATTTTTTATTCTAATTCTTTAAGCTTTTTTATTGTGTTTCAAAAATAGTTTTGACTTGGCTACTAGAATATCCTTTTCAGATAAGTTTTTAGGATTAACATACATCCAACGATCTTCTTTTGCTTGGGAGAATTTGTATGTATATGTTTGGATTTTGTTAAGAGTTATTAATTGCGAGGCTGTGATGAAAAGAACATGACAATTGGGAACAAAAGAGTACTATTCATCACTGCAAAGGGACGGTGTGTTTCATACATTGACTTGGCCCCCTAAAATTTGTCTCTTCATATCATCATTTCAATTACTAGCATATAATACCACAAATCAATTTAATGTGCTTTTTGGACACTTCGATTCAATGATTTTCATGAACTTAATTCATATCATTTATGAGAGAATTTACGAGCATTTTCAGGCTTCATCGACATAAAGTGGGGCTAACATAAAAATAGACATCTTGGCAAGGTGTGACTCATCATCATGGTACTCCTTTCGTATTTAATTATAAGATCATTTAGAAAAATAAAATAAAATGTCTGTCTAATATAAGACTATTTATTATTGTACTCTTTATTTGTATCAATTGTCTTGGAACATTAGAGGAAGTAATTCAATTGGCAATTATACTCTCGAATTCCGGGTTGTCTATTTGCTTGCAAGAGTGCAACAAAGCTCAAAGATCACTCGGTGCTTATTGTTAGAACATATGTCAGGGTCTGTTGCAATAACATAGCTAAGAAGATGACAAAGGTGGACATGATGACGAGTGCATATAAATTATAATGCATGTGTTAGACACACTAACCTTTAGTTTTGATTCTCCCCATCAGTTATGTCAACTGTATGCAAAAGAGTATACCAACGAATCCCCTCCAAGATACTATGGAATCTTAGACACAACTTGCACCTTCACACTAAGCCAATCGATCGATGATAGTTCACAAAATAAAGCTTTTTCAATTTCTTTTGAGCGCAACCCTCAATCCCCACACGTGAGCATTGCAAAGTCACGTGGAAGTGAAAGCAAAAGCAAAAACATAGTTGTTTGGTTTGGCGTTCCCTCAGAATCACTTTTGAAGGCGAAAATGCGTCTCAACAAATGCAACTGTGCGTTTCATGTAATCTCAAACCCTAACCTCTTATTCCATTCTTCCCGACCTCGGAAGTTGCAACATCAGGTAAACCTTTTCTTCCTTGTCTCTTCATTTTTGCAACATCCAACATTATTAGGGTAAACACTGTTTTTCACTTATTCTAGGATACAATCTTAAAAAAAAAAAAAAAATTCCCTCAAAAGGGCTTCTTCATTGCTTAAGGGCCTCTTTGGATTAGCTTATTTCACCTTATCTACTAACATAAGTTTTGTCACCCTGTTTCAGAAAAACAGCTTATCACATCGTTCATAAGCTCTTTTCATGTTATTTTTGTAAGTTCTCTTAGATAGCTTATGAGAAACAACTTATAGTTTATAAGAAAACAATTTAACCTTTTTTTTTTATCTTCAACTAAAGAAACAGTTTATACATAAGTGTTTATTGTCCTATAAGCTACAAATAATCTGTTTATCCAAACAATAAGTATTGTACTCCATTCAACCCTAATCGTAAGCAAAAATAGGTCAAATAAAGTTGATGTATTTGGCTCAAATTTTGGACCAAATACCTCAACTTTTGTTGACCAATTAGGGACAAGGTATGATAATAATAGTAATAATTTAACTTTTTATAGTTTTTGTCATCACATTATCAAAAAATATATGTTCATTTAAAATTGCAAACAAGGAGATGAAAAGCTCAAGCAGTAACAATTGTGATAGA
>Ga0315914_1009567_pt1 | contig 12405 bp, 2 predicted proteins | sample MpolenodulesMG_FD_203920 | JGI IMG/M metagenome (GOLD analysis project Ga0315914, IMG submission 203920) | Medicago polymorpha root nodule microbial communities from Los Angeles, California, United States - elongated nodules | ecosystem: Host-associated > Plants > Roots > Nodule | place: USA... | reverse complement strand
ACTTCCTGAATAAAAGTACATAACGGGGTGGTGGCGCAGTTGGCTAGCGCGTAGGTCTCATAGCTTCTGAGTAATCCTGAGGTCGAGAGTTCGAGCCTCTCTCACCCCATGTAATCCCTTTTTCCCATTTTTTTATGACTGAGTTACTGTCATAATTCATTGATTCCCAGTGTTTGGTCCAGTTAAATTAACTCTGAAATTTCTAAGATCCACATACCATAGAGCAATATTTATCTTTATCACATGGCTCAGACCACAACTTGAAAAGTATATAGAAAATATAGTTCATACTCCAACACCTTTTTTCGCAATAAATCTCTAGTGATTGCACAATAAATCTCTCAAGTTGCTCACAACAATTTCTGAAAAACATCCATCAAAAAGTTACAATCCAATTGTGGTTTGCTCATGAAAATTGTCAATCAAAATTTACATAATCCAATTTAAAAGGCTTATTAGACAATCAATTAATACTTTTTTTTTAAATTTTAGAAAAAAACAATCACTCCATAATAATGCATATTTAAGAAAGAAAGGAAAAAAAATATAATCATATTTAACCTTTCGAATTTTAACTAACTTTTTTGGGAGGCAATTTTAACTAACTTTTTTGGGAGGCAATTTTAACTAACTTCTTTTACAAAATTTGAGCAGTGGCAAGGTTATAAAATTTATCCGAATTTTTTAAATCTCAAAATTTGATTTTTCTAGAATATAAAATCAATTTGGAAAAGAATCAAAAGAATTTATGGAAACATGTTATTATTATTTAACAATTGTAAATTTTGTCCAATTTTGACCAAAAAACTGATGTGGTTGATTTCAATGACATGGCATTTTCATGTATTATCCAACATGGAAAATAAAATAAAACAAAGGAAAAAAAAATCACCCCACTCAATATTCATTCTTCTTCCTCAATCCATGAAGATGTAAAGCCTTCTAGTTCATTTTAATCTTCAATTAAATTTGATATATCAGTCTAAAAGTCCTAACTCAACTGACAAATGCCAAAATTGTAAGGGTGACCCGGGTTCGAACTCGAGACCCCACAGTTATGTGACTTTATTTTCAGTAGATTACCACTTCATCTAAGTCCAATTTTTTTTTTTGATATATCAATGATTTACAACTTCAATATTTTAAATTCATTATTATTTTTAAGGTTAATTATTTAAATTGACCATGTAATATATACGAAGTCTAAAATATGACACTGTAAATTAAAAACCACATATCCTAACACTATAATTTTAAATTTTTATTTTTTTTACCTTTAATATACTTGAAGCCCAAAAAAGCAACCTTACGGTTGAATTTTTTCATGGAATGTTTAGGGTATTAAAATATGGTTGTACATAAAAGATTAGAATTTTTCGATTAGGGACGAATTAATTATAATGTTTTAAAGCGTTAAAAACTCAAAAACCAAAACAACGGAAATTTCAACCTATAAATTGAATTTTGAGTTGATTGTTTGCAAAGATATCTAAAAAATTAAATAAATGCTTAATTGCAGTTTTGGTCCTCCTATTTTCATCATATTGCAGAATTTGGTCCCCCCTATTTTAAAATTTGGCAGTTTTGGTCTCTCATCATATTTTTGAACTATAAAAATATGATGTGATAAACTTTAAATGTCGTGGAATATGATCTGAAGATAGAAAAATATCAACATCGATGAAATTGTAACAAAATTTCCTTGAAAACTTCATTTAAAACATATCATATCACAATAATTTAGACAAAATATTTGATAGAGGGACCAAAATTGTTAAATTTTAAAATAGGGGGACCAATTTCACAAAATGATGAAAACAGGGAGACCAAAACTGCAATTAAGCCTAAATTAAAAGGATCAGTCAAGTTTCATAGCATTTCGAAGACGTTTCGATTAATTTTTATTTTTAACCAAAATGTGTAAAATTGCAACTTTGTTTTGAGTAAGCGTATACTCATCGGTCAAATTTCGTTCCCTAATTTTGTAGGCATGGTTAGAACATTTTAAGAACCTTCACCATGAAATTTTGAAGTTTTTAGATGAGTGGCGAATTAATTATGAGTTGTTTATGAAATTCATAATTTTTGAGAATACAAATTCATAATTTACTCGTCCCTAATAAACAAAATCAAATTTTTTTTATAAAGTCATATTTTAACGTCTTAAACATGAATGAAAAAAGTCAACCTCTAGAACATTTTTTTATGAGAATATGAAAGAAAAAAAAAGAATAAAATGAGTCTAAACGATGAAATTTTGGATTTTGAGGGGCGAACGAAGTCTGGTAAGAATTTTGGACTTTTGGATTTTCAACTGAAAACAACTAACAATGACTTAAAACAGAAGGATGTGAGTTAGGAAAATAATATAGGCAGCAACTAACAAATGATTTATAGGTCCGGCCTACGAATTAGGCCACGACGATTGTTGTCTTAGGCAGCAAAATATTTTTGGCACAATACTATGCATTGATATCCAGTGAAAATGATGTCTCTTAGTTAGGGGTGTGCATAAAAACTGGTTCATATAAACCACAACTGAAAATCTAGTTAACCAATCCAAAAAGCCCAAATCAATATTTACAAAAATTGGCCCAGTCCAATTTTAAAATAAAAAACAGTTTGGGTAACCATTTCTCAAAACCGGTACCCGTTTCACAATCCATATTCTCCAGAAACCCACTTTTCTCCAAACGCGTCTTCACTTTTCACAATCCTTTTCCAAACGCGGTTTCTTCTCCAAACGCGATTAAGAGTATTGGGCCAAAAATATTTATCTTTGTGGTATTCTTCAGTTTCACACAATTAAGAGTATATACACTAGAAAATGTTAAAAGTGAATATATTACTAGATAGTGCATTACAACATTGCCCTTCGGGGATGAAAATAATTTCTTTTATATTGAAAAAATAATTCACTACAAGGATATGACAAAGATACCGGAACCCGTCAACAACGTGGATGAGATTAAATTTCTCATTATTATATATTTGTTTTTTCATAAATACTTCAAATATAGTGATGTAGTGGTAGAGCACAGTACTGACATGGATTTGATTCGAATATACAAATCCATTTTTGCATTTTCATATCCAAAATTTAGGGAGACAAGATTTCATTCTCATCCCTAAGAAAATATCTTGAATTTAGCTTGGCTTGGCACAAAATAAATGTGTCTTTGTGGGGTAAGGTTTCTAATACTAATGTAGTTGTTTCAAATTTAAAATTTTGCCTTGAAGTTGGTTTAGTTGAAGAATTTGCAGGAGGATAGATTGTAATTGTTTCTTGTATGTGTCGCTATTGATTCATCGATGTGATTGTTTAGAATTTCTCTTATACTCCTTATATTAATATTATTTTGCTTATAAAAAAACAAAAATAAGATAATTTTTAGTTCTTGACAAAAATAAATTGAGACATTTTAATCTACATAAAAAATGTATTTGTTGAGTTGAGGTGTTTGTCCACTAGGATTGATTTTACAAATGGATTAATTCTCCAATGATTTCCGCTCTACTATTAGTGATCCTTAAGGCTTTCACATGCAAAGTTGGGACATATGTTGCTCTTTGGTAACCAAACTATGAACATACCATGTTTTTTCCTCGTGCAATGATTAACGACACACATAACTTTTGTCTAGGGATGTTACATTGGAGCAGTACGTAGAATGTATTGGCCAATGGAAGTAGTTGAAGGAATGGCTGCTAAGCTTATGTGTGGGAGTGAATGAGTCATGAGATTAAGGGCAATAAGGTTGGCCTTATGTTTGTGTAGAGACCACTAGGGTAAAGCAATTAAAGGAATTGATCCACATGTGCAAATGCTTTCAACGTCTAATCTTTCAAGGATGGACCCAGAATTATACTATGGGAAAGGCCAACTACAAAATAAATGATAACTTATTCTACAAACAACTATTTTTCTTAATTTTTGGATAGAAAGTATTTATGTGATTATTGTGACGTGACGCGAAGTAATACTAGTGTTATAAACCCCTAAAAATCAAAATTACGTGTCATAAAATGATAATATGCAAATAATAATTGTATATTTCTCCAATTTGTGGAGTTCTTCAACAATTAAAGCTAAGTTGGTATGGACAAATGCATAAAATATGCAAAATTTATGCTATAAGTTTGGCTTAACTATGTTTAATTTAGGAGTTTTGAGTTTGTTCTACAATTTGCATCTTCAGCCATGTTAGTTGATAAATTTTCTCTTGCATTTTCCAGAGGGTTTTAGTTTTGACTTTTTCTACTTACACCCCTATTAGCGAAAATATCCTTAATTCTTTTTCAATTTTTTTTCAATGTGGGAGGGATATACGTAAATGGATTCACGTACCTAGACTTTAATTCAATTAGCGTATGGTTACTTTATGATATCAAAATCTCCAATTCACGTACATACAATACATTTGAATTCACGTTACATTTTTTTTAATATGCAAATTCACGTATGGTTATTTAAGAATGATATGAAAATAAATGTAGATTTAAGGGAGGCATGTTGTCAAGGAGAAAAAATATCGGTATTACAATAATGCATTTAGAAAAAATTAGGTGTAACAGATATTTCAAGGGTGTAATTAGAAAAACTATTTAGTTTTTGGGGCTAGCCCCTTTTTTGTCATAAAAAAAACATAAAATCGTAAATATACAATTTGATTTCTCCTATACTTTTCAATAATTGATGTTTATCAATTGATCGTATCCGATCAGAAGAAAGGTGTTCGGTGCGGCGCTTTGTAGCGTTTGTAAGATTGGAATAGCGGGACCTACAACAATTTCACATATTTAAATGTATTATAAAATATTATATATTTTTTTGAATAAATTATGAAATATTATAGTTTTTTTTAGGGATATGAAATATTATAGTTGAAATATGATATCATATATATTTACATTCTCTAAAATATCATGTTAAATATCAAATAAAGTTTAATCTCATTAGTCTATATATTAGCTCGTTAGTATACTTAAAAATATATCATATTTATAGTATTTAGATATGTGTATAAAATGTACCAAAAAATTTATGTGTATAAGAAATAGGCATTTAAGCAGAATGATTACAGAAATTAGATGCCATATAAGTAAATAATGTTACATGACTTACATCAAAGTAAATTTTGAGAAGAGTAGAAAGAGGAGTACCTGTTTATAAAGAAGGAAAACATAACGGGGAACACGTCGGTCCAACACTAGATGAGGCTTAAAGCGAACTCTAAAATGAGGTTTTTTTACTTTAAAAAATATTCATAATATTTTGTTTTTATTTTATTTAAATTATATTTTTCAAGCCTTTTGAGATGTAAAAGACAATTCATTTAGTCTTTGTTGAGAAATTGCAAATGTGAAATTTGGAAAACCCAAAGTTGGGAAGAAAAAGAAACTTGAAGCAAACAAATGGATACATGATGAGGGAGTCGTTGTTGAGTTACTCATGTTTCAAACACAAAGTCAAGGCGTCTGAAGAAGGAAAAAAACACAATACAAAGAGTTTTTTTTGGAGAGAATACATAAGAGTATTTTCTTTTCCCATAGGCATTTGTGTCTTTCTCTAAGGCCTTTTTTTAGGAATTATCTCACTATGGATTATCAAACCCATCACTAATTGGAGGCCTTTTTCCGTAGTAAAAAAAAAATTGAGGGTCTAAAGCCCTTGTTTGGACCGCCTAGCCCTTAGGCCAGCCCTGACGAGGAAAATCGCTAAATAATTAGGGGATTAAAATCGCACAAACTTAATATTTGAGGACAAAAATGCAATCAATCGAAGTATTTCTTTAAGAAATACTTCTCAATATTTAATGAAAGTCTCTTGTTGCATTAAGCATAAAACATTTAAATTTGTTATGCTAAATTTGGAAAGAAAAAAAAAGGACTAAATAGACCAATGTTATATTGTTCAATTTGAGAGATATTATTAAATTTGATAAACTACGCGAGACTCACAATTTCAAGGTGTAATACAACTTGGTTCATAAGCTCCACATATATTGGTATACAGAGGTTGGAGTTTGAACCCAGATTCTTCACTTCGCCATATTTATAGTGTGAGAGTCTAGTCACTAGACTAATTGAAGAGAAAAAAACAAGTTGGTTGTCTTTTTTCTTTAGAGTAGTACTTCTTTCAGAAGTCTAATACTCCATTCATTAATTTTAAAGTATTGTTTCTATTTATTCATCGTTCTCAAAGATCAATGAGACAAAATACTCATTGATCATTAGTTTTGCTTTGGTCATTGTAATATGGAACAATAAGATTCAATTGGAGTATTCGTGGGACCACGAGATCCGTTGTCGAGATTGTTCTATTGCTTTTGGGTTTGTGATAACCGGTCGATAGCGTGGTAAGAGCTTGATAACCGAGCGAAAGTCTTGTAGAGGTAATGAGGATGTTCCAACCGCAATTGAAAACGAACGATGTGGTTGGAGCACTGTTGCGTTGTCAGTATTTTCCTAATTTGAAGAGAAGGAGAAAGCGGTGGTAACATTCCTCATATCATTATGCGGGAGAGGGTTACTGCGAACATCGACTGAGCAGAGGCGTGTGTTAACAATAAGATCTCTTTGAAAAGGAATGGAAATGTTTGTTCTAAGGTTAATTAGATCCCTAGTGAAGTCGCAATTGATCGTGTTGGACCTGAGATCCTTGGGTGGATGGCGTAGAACAATCGTTGAGGATGACAATTCCTTCAACTACTGCCTTCTTCCCAATCGTCTGCGACCTTCTTCTTCGAGCGAATGAGGGTGGTGCACATGCAGTGCTACGACGCTCAAGTTAGTGAGTGGTGTGAGACGATAGGTGTATTTGTGTAGAGTGGACGTAATTGTCCTTGCACCTTTACCTGGATAATTATTCTTTGAAGGACAATCATAATCCTTTGAGGGACAACTGTGAGTGTTTGGTCTGTGGCCGATTGGTGCCACAAATGGTTGTTCACCTTTGATCATGTGCACCTCTATGCCACAAACTTGATTTGTTGTTCACCTTTCCGTCTGTTTACTCCTGTGCTACGGGTCTCTTTGGTTGTTTTCCTTTGTGTATGTTCACTCATATGTCACGGCTTCGTGGACTTTCTTCGTGAAGAGCCCTTTAAAACATATTAGTGGTCGGATGTTGGTCAATACCAGAACAAAAACAGATAATTCAATGCAAAGTAACAATTTTTGTTTTTTTTACCATATTGGCATGTGAAATTTGTTTCAAAGAAATATAGTAAATTATAAAGGAATTGGGAAATCATCTTAAAAAAAAAAGAAAGAATTGGGAAATACTTTATTTGTTTGTTCATACTAATGTACTAGTAGTTGAATATATTTGGAATTGGGAGACTTTGGATACCCACTCAGCCGCAAAAAAGGGTAGATCTCCATCTCCACCTATACTCTACAAGGTAAGGTAGATCTACTCCCACTCTACAGTCTACCACAACATTTGGCCATATCATAGTACAAAGTCATCAAACATTGACGTAGAAAGAATGGAGCGCCGACCTTAATTTCTTGTAACAGAGGTCCATATTTTCTGATGGGACCATTCTGCTAGAATTAAAATCTCTAGCCATAATAGCACGCTATTGAACTTTGTGAAATTATTATAAAATCAGAAGAATCACTTAAGTCAGATTAATAAAAGATCATAAGATGCTTCTATTTACGTTTGGCCAATTGTAAATGTAGTAAACTATTCGAACAATGCAAAACGGCCAACTCTATTAATTGCTGCATGCAATTTTATATAGATCGTAGATCTAAAGGACTTGACTTAATTGATTAAGCTGAGTATAAGCAGATCTCAAATAGAAAAGAGCTTCCTAGATAGTTGACTGTTACTCAAAACAAGTCATTGTTAATACCATAGCATACCTTGAATTAAGTGTAGATTCACACCAAAAAAAATGTGGTTTTTCATAGTGTATTGTCTTTTTGGTTTTTCATGGTCATGAGTTCTCTCAATTAAGATAAATCATATTAGAGACGAGTTGAACATAAATGCATCACCTAAATGTAAATACATTGTGCAGTTGAGATTCGAATTACCTTAATTCACCATGTTATGAGAATCTAATCCTTACTAGATATGACACCTTTGTTGGTTCACTAAGTGTATTCTATTCGCAATTTTATGGACCAAACTTATTGTCTCAAAAAATAATTGTTTAAATAACATTTCTTTAAAAATATATCGAGTAAGTCCTATACACCTATTAACTATCTTTACACTTTAAAATCAAGAAGAAAAAATTATATTAAGAAGAAAAAAAAAAACTCAAATACCTCTTATATAAAACAAATGGAAAGAAGTATTATAATTTATAGAAAATGTATAGAAATGAAGCTTAGAGCATCCACAATGGGTTTCACGTGTATACATCACTCATTTATAATTTATTAATAGTAACACCTAATAAACACTTAATCTATTCAACCCAGCATTTCACACAATTTTTTTGAATGAGACCTATTAATCAACCATCAATAATTTTATATCATTACATTTCAATTTTTTAAATATTAAAAAAGTGTGGGCCCCACTTCAGATAAGAGGTTTTAAGTGACATACTGAGTCTTATAAAATTCCGAAAAAGTTTCTCCTCAATGAAAATACATAATATGTACCAGGTCTTAAAAGCTTAAGACCATCCCATTGAAGATGGTATTAGTGTCAAATTGTAACCAAAAAAAAAACAAAGAGAACTTAGCGCCAAATTTATTGTTAAGGAAAATTAATTTAAATGAAGTTTGTGTTTACCAATAAATATTGTCTCAGCTCATAAGAAGTTAATTCATCGAGAATACTATAGGTTCAACTCCGCCATCAATACGATCTAGTAGACAAAGACGCAAGTAAAACGGTGGTGTAAATTTGAAGGCTTGATATATTCGGACACTGGTATTAGTCTTGTTGAGAAAACTTTTTCCAAGCATTTGTAATTATGACCAACTAAGTTTAGTCTTGAGTAGAAAAAGGCCGGGTGTCGTCTTGCTCTTAGGAATATATTATATTTTTTATATAAGACAATTTTAATTTACTTTTTAAAAAATTCAAAGAGAAAGTTATTTATTAGTTTATTTTTAATTTGATGTGTTTCATGTTAACGATATTATTTAAAGAAAATAAAAAAAAATATTCGTTTTTTCAATATGAATTTTACTAATTAACATCCAAAAATTCGAGTCGTCATTTTGATGGATTATCCATGTAATCTCTTACTTATAAATGTTAACCCGTCTCGCTATACTTAACCTAATTTTAACCTAATTTTTTTCTCCACACTTTTGCATTTAATGTTTATCTAAAGTAAAATAAAATTATGTTCCTAATTATAAGTTATTTTTTTGGAAAGGAATCCTTATTTATTAATTTTGTTAGGTCTGCAGCAACTTAACCTAATAATTTCCCTCTAAAATGCTGCATTAGGTTAGCAACAATTTAACCTAACAAATTTCATTTAAAATGCAGTGCACCAATTTAACCTAACAAATTTCCTCTAAAATGCAGCAATACCTAATATTTCTCCTCACTGGTGAGCTTTTCATTCCTATCTTGTTGTGTCATCGTTTGTATATATCTATTGTTTCTATAGACTTTTTTTTGACAAGTTGTTGTACACTTATTTAATACGTTTACAAACAGAATACCCTAATTTCCATGCAAACTCAGCTACCTTAATTTCCATTCAAACTCGAGTATATATAGCAAACACTAAACCGTGGTAAATTACACAGACAGTAGAAGAATCATATATTTTGATATTTTGATTTTTGCAAATGGAAGGACGTGACCTTACAACCTTCCTCTCATACCACTGCTTAACCGGTATTCTTATTTAACATGCATTTTATCCATATGCACATTTTTTTTAGAATTGAAATATCCTTTTTGCGTTTTTTGTTTTTAGTTTGAAATGTTTACACTAATTTTGGCAGTCTTCCTATTTAGTTTTGTCGCAATTTCTTGGTCTATTATCTAAGGATTCAGACTGTGTCGTGTATTGTCATGTTTTTTAAACTTAATCTGAATTTTGTTTCTTTCAAAACCTTATTCTGTTGTTAGCCTTTATTTCCTATGTGTACTTTTATTATTTCTTTCTTTGCAAGCAAAGTTGTGCAACCGTGAATCAATTTTGAGGTGAGAATCACCTTTCCTTGGATCAGATTGCATATAGAGGAAGGGGAAAGTGATTATGCAACAGTTGGTGTTTTTTTGTTTTGTTAAATAAGTAGTCATTTATTTAACTGGTGGTCATTGTTTTTAACTAATAATATCATCATCAATTTAATTGTATTAATAATTATGGAACAACTGCTCAAAAAGAATTAATTATGGAACAGAATGTGTACGCATGTGTTGTTTTATTAGATAGACACCTAAAAAAGCATGTTTTTCGAAGCATATAACTTAAGTAATGGTTTTTGGATTGTTATTAGTAGTGTTTCATAATTTCTTAGTCAGGGATTCACACTGTTGTTAATCCCTTAACAATAAACCCGTGCGATGCACATGTCAACAATCTAGTAACCGTTAACCCGTCTCGCTATATCTCTTACTTATAAATGTTAACCCGTCTCTCTATACTAAACCTAATTTTAACCTAGTTTCCCTCCGCACTTTTGCATTTAATGTTTATCTAAAGTAAAATAAAATTATGTTCCTAATTATATGCTATTTTTTTGGAAAGGAATAACCGTTAACCCGTCTCGCTATACTTAACATAATCTCTTACTTATAAATGTTAATTCGTCTCGGTATACTTAACCTATTATGTTACGTTACGGTACCAATGACAATGTCATGGAAATATTATGTTATGGTACAGTACCAACGTCTATGCTTCTTAATATTATGAAATCCTATATGATAATCATGACATTTATCTAAACTATTTTGTTACCTATCACCGTTAAATAACCCACGGGTAGATGGTCTAAGTTGTTTTTAAGCTTTGAGACATGCACCAACTCTGAGCTCAACTCACCTACAATTTTTTAACCATAAAATGAAGTCCGCGTTTACAACGCTAATGTCACACTGTCACCTACTCACCGCACCACAACAAACAAGACGCAACTATACAGTACTCACTACATACACAAACAAAAACCACATTCTGTGAAAGTAAGTAAACAGCGACACTCCACCATTCCTAGTCTTCCCTCTCTATTCCTTAGCGACGCGTCAAAATGTTTGTTCACCGACACAGATTGCATTCCCAATTATGGGACCCACGTTTTATCTCATATGTGATATATCTCATCTCATCTATCCACTGCTTCCCTTTTTCCTGTGACTTTGTTTCAGCTCCTCTATCTTCATTCATGCATGCAAATCAATATGACCTATTTTTTAGGGAAACCATGCTACGTTTATTTTGTAACAAAAAATTTTACGTGAAAAATTTAGGGTGAGAGTGGTATAAACATAATATATCGTATTAAGGTACACAATTCTTGATCTACTATGTGTTATGTAAAATATGCTGTAATTTTTTATCTATGAATATTGACCATATTTTTAAAATTGGATCAAGGGATGAATAATATTTTTTCACTTGTGGGGGTTAAAGACTATATATATACTATAAATTTTGAGTTTAATTTATATACACCGATAATGTATTTTTTTTACACATTCATCCTATAAAATCAGAATTATTTTTTTTCTGACCCTATTGCCAAAAATATTTTCAAGTTTGACCCCCTTTAAAAAAAAAAATTCCAAAATGACCCACTTTCATTTTTGGGGGTTTTTTTGTAGTTTTCCCCATTCCCGCCGTTTCAAATGGCGGGAATGAGCCATTGCCTGACACGTGTCCGTCCGTCACAGGCTAACGTGATTGGACGTTTTTTTTTAAATTTTTTTTTCGTTCCTGCCGTTTGGAATGGCGGGACTGACTTTTTATATTTTTTTTTCGTTTTTTTGGCACAACATATATATATATAATTAAAATAAAATAACAGTAAATAAAAAACAAAATAAATATTAATTTATTTGAACAAATAATACATAACGTTATTAACTATCGGTTATTTATACTTGGACAATTTCTCCTAATATGACCGGTATGCCGACACAACCCACACCGTTTCGGTGTCGGAGTCCTCTCTACCACCTCCTCATCCATTTCAGTCCTTATGCGGGTACTATTGGGTTGACCTTTCTTTAGTCTTCGCATGTTTGGATTATGGCAAAGTACATGACCGTCGTATGGGAGCCAATAACTCTTGTCGTGGACTACTTTGAATGTTGTGTTGTAGATGGAGAAAGTCATCATGGAGAAAGCTCCCGCACATCAAGCTATTCATTTGATGACTTCAATCCAACTCAGTACAGCACACAAACCAGTTATCCAGACCAACCACAATACTCCTCGTTCAACCTACCAACCCCTC